>Ga0208011_1000039_pt1 | contig 64301 bp, 59 predicted proteins | sample 7_EtaG_FD_184080 | JGI IMG/M metagenome (GOLD analysis project Ga0208011, IMG submission 184080) | Marine viral communities from the Subarctic Pacific Ocean - 7_ETSP_OMZ_AT15161 metaG (SPAdes) (version 2) | ecosystem: Environmental > Aquatic > Marine > Oceanic | place: Pacific Ocean | collected...
GGACCCAGGCATCATCAACTAGGGGGCGCAAGCCGAAGCCATTCTTTTCGTACCAGCTTTGATACTTGGTATAGTATGCGTTTGAGATCTCCACACCAACTGACGCACGGTTGACTCGCTCGGAGCCGGCATGCCATGCTCCGTGCTGCATGTCTAATGTCTGATAGATGGTGCCGTCATTGTCTATGAGAAAATGCACTGATGCTCCGCGCCTATCTAACACACGCTGGCACGATGTAGAGGACAAACACACATCCCAGTGATTAACAAAGAGACGAATGTTGCGCTTGGGGCGCCCGGAATAATTATAGTAATGACCCGAAGGCGTTTCTAAGCCGCCCTCTTCGGACCACAAAACAACCTTGTCCCAGTCAATAGCTGTAAAGTTTCCCTGATAAACAATAAAATTTGAATAACGACAAGTTTTAGGCTGATGATCGTCTATGTTTTCTTGCCTTTCTGTCCACAGGCGACGAAAAGTCGCGGGACCACAAAGACCGTCAGCAGATAAGCCTTTTTCTTTCTGCCATTTCTTAACGGCGCGCGTTAGCTTGTCATCAAAATATTTTTCACCAAACCAAGTCGGATCCCATCCAAGCTTGGCTGCTGATGATTCATTATAAAAATTCTTGTCTATTGGCATGGCACCTTGTTCCCATTTAATTAATAATTCCCACTATATAATTATCAAGAACAACGTTTATTTTACTATTATTTATAGTAATTTCTTCAATCATAGACTTGTCGACGATCACAGAGACCCCATACGCGATCTGTTCTTTAAACCGAACATCCGACGCATAGCTCACCACTTCTGCTGTAATGTGGCGCGCCTCTGTTGGCTTGTAATCGTCAGGCAACGCGATGGCGCTTGCTGTTTGCGGCTTAGGTTTTGGCAACTTTATCTGAATATATCTGTTAACTGGTTTAAACATTTCCCACCTCTTGTTCTAAAATCTTTTGTTGTCTCTGGTATAAAGTCTCGCTTAGAAAAACCTCTTCGCGACTTTTGCACTTTTTACAATACATACTCACATTAACGTGGCCACCCACCATCGCACGAATATTGCCTGTGGGTGCCCAATAGCATTCACCGCCGTCTTTTCGACAGCGACGTTGGAGAATCTTGTTCTCCATTAAATGATTAAAATTCACATATCACCTCAAATTGTACAACTATCATTTGTGCAGAACTTAGTTCCACTTCCGCCTTCATCGGTATCGAAACGCTGAATGGGCGCTATATTCTTAATTAGCTTCTCATAAGTTTGCTTATCAATTGGCTCGTATGGCGCCTGTTCGTAGCCTGTCTCTTCATAACGCAGAAAAGATACTGCCTTTAACCTTGTCTCATACATTTCTAATGCATCCTTAAGCTGGCTTGCTTCTTCTGGTTTGAATGTAACTGTAATGGATACGGAGTTGTCCGCCCAATAGTGTTGGTACTGTGCTGCCATTTCCAATTGTTCCCACATCGAGACCGATCTCTTTCCTTTTTGAAAATAAGGCTCATGGACAGGAAACTCAACGCAAACAGTGTTGGGAGAATATTTATCATCTTCCATATTATAACCTGCTTCAGATAAAGTTTTAAGCAAATCTGAATCTTTTGAAAACCTTATCCGTCTAATGTAATACTCATCCTCCGGAAAGTGTATACCCGGAGTAGAACCATTGAGCAGAGACACGGTACCGCTCGGCTTAATGCTTGTCATGCGAATAGACTTGGGAATACACAGCCAGTTGGAGTATTCTTGATCTAACTCTTGTACGTGTTCATATGCCTTGTCGCACCAATTAAGCATCTCGCGCTTGCCATGCTTGTTAAACGCTTGAACAACACCCGACTGTGACAATCCAATACGTCGGTTCTTGAGCATCTTGGCGTTAGTCTCTGGCCAGTGCGTATTAGAAAGCGTAATGGTCTTACCATACAGGTACGCAATCTTTAGCGTTCTGAGATAATCTTCGTAATCGTCGTGCTTCGCGGGGAACGTCTCCACTAGGCAGCACAACTCCGCATCCTCTAACTGCTGTTCAACGCAAGGGTTAAAGCCAGCCACATTGATATCGTCAAAGCGCGGACCATCTTTAAAGCGACCGCGTGTGCGAGCATTGTCTAGCCAGATATATCCTGGTTCTCCGTTCTTCTGTGACTGCTCTGCGTGCCACGTATAGTCCATACCCACCACAGCGTTGAAGGAGTTATTGGAACCCCAGCGGTGGTGGTAAAGCTTCTCCTGATCGTTCTTCATCTCAAGATACTGGCGATCATCGTAAGCGCCCATTGCTAGTGCTGCCGATCGGCGCACGTTGCCAGCTACCACGCAGCGACCAATCAAGTTTTCCGTATCTACAATATCTACGGATGTAATAGGTTCGCCAACTTTAGCTGTGTATAGCTCTGTCAGATTGTCGTGCAGTTCTTTAAGTGGTCCGTGTCCGCTTGATGTGCCACCGAAGCCTCGGATGGGCGCGCCTTCTGGGCGAATTGCTGAGTAGTCAAACTTAGGGACGCGAGAACCAAAAAAGAATCCATCAAGGAGAGTGTGAACTGAATCTACCCAGCCTTCGCGAGAGTCATCAATGACCAGCGTATCGTTGGTGAACTGCGGCTCTTTGATGGTGACCGAATTATCTCCCTCCGTATCAAAACCAACGCCGATACCAACCATCAGCGCATCCATCATCCATGCGAAAAGATAGCCGCCCTTGGTGGCAAGGTCACGTGTTGAGCGAAAAGCGCAATTGAATAGCCCTGCGGCGGTGCGCTCCTCTACGAACTTGGTTCCCATCATCCACAGCCCTCTACCGGGGGGTGTCCACTTGAGGGTAAATAAGCGATCATACGCCTCCTTAGCGGTGCGCTGAGCCTTGTTGTCGTTCCATTCCAAGCCAAGCATGAACACATGCTGCTTCTGCATGTTGAACATTCCTTCAATGACGCGTCGGCACGTCTGCCACCACTCTTCAGAGCCTGAAGCTTCTGGGTCAAACTCATTCAATCGTCTAGCATATGTACGTTTAAAGGTCACATACCCCAATGGACCCCATGGTACTTCTTGCTGCTTATAAGGCTCAATAAAGGTATCTGATAGTCTAAATCTGCGGATATTTTCCAGTGTTCTCATTTGCGTTTTCCTTTTCGTAATTTGGTATATTTTGCTGATAGTAGCTGCTGTTGAGCCTTGGGGTCTAATGCGACTGGCGCGGTGACCACTTGGTTTTGTGGTTGCCCTTGCGGTGCTGTGGGCTTCGGCAAGATCTTAATGTTGACGTTTGACGTATCCATAAATATAGGATAGATCATTCCATCAGGTCCATTTCTATTCTTGGCAATAAAGATTTTGCCTTGGTTGTTTTGTTTGTCCTCGATTGTGCGAGAGACAGAGAAGATGAAATCAGCCACGAAGCACTTATTGAATGCCTCGGAGATCTGCTCCATCGTAATAACTTCTGCGCTCAATCCTGAGCGATTTGTTTGTGATGCTGTCCAGATAGGACATTGGAACTCCGTTGAAAGGGCCCGCAGCTCTTCGTAAATAGACTCCAGTTCGTTTCGCTTCTCTTTTCTCACCAGAACAGGCTTAAGAAGGTCCGCATAGTCCACGATAATCATTCCCGGCTTTATGCCTCGCTTTATGAGACGAGACAGGTGCGCACGGATTGTGTTAGTAGATGCCGACTTCGTAGGATACTCCTTGATAATCAGATTGCCTTCAAAGTCTTTGATCTCTTCATATATCTCATCTTTGAAATTCTTGATGTCCGAGAGCGGATATCCTGTGATACAGCTATCGTAACGATTGGCGATCACTGTGTCCTGTAGCTCTAGAGTATACTGAACTACAGTCTTACCCTCTCGCAGCGCGGCGGCACCAAGGTGAACCAGCACCATACTCTTGCCTGCACCAGTCGGAGCAATCACAACTCCCAACTCGCTCTTGCCAAGCCCACCGCCAACAATCGCATCGATGTCTTTCCATCCAGTCGACACAGGGCTCCTGTGCTTTGGCTTGAAGCGCTCCTCAAAGTCTGCCATATAATCATAGCCGAAGTTATTCTCCGATCCAAGTTTAAGCGAGTCATTGATGACCTTAGAGATCTCATCGAACGAACAGGTCTGGAGCAAGCCTACCGACTTCATCATCGCTTCTTTAAGGTTTTGCTTGCGACAGAAGTCTAGTGATGTCTCCTTGATATAGTCATTGTCTTGAAGCTCTCGGGTATGAATCCGCGCGAAGTATTCGCGGACTTGCTTCTGTGTTACCTCATCTTCACTCTCAAGCTCTGCGCGCACGATCGTCAGCATAGCATCTAAAGACGGATGAGTATTGTACTTTGTTCTATAGGTAACAATCTTTCGTAGAAAAACCTGAAGATACTCAAGCTCTATAAAGTTTATATCCAGCACCTCTGTGATCTGATCCGCGAACGGTCTATCCTCAAAGATTAGCTGAACGAGCCCTTCTTGGAAGGTCTTTCCATACCTTCCGAAGTTTGCTTTTTCTGCGATCATTAATGCCCTCTGTATGTCTTGTAATTATAGCCGATCCTGCCCGAATGTCAAGGTAAGATCAAATTTTATTCACTTGCGCCGTCAACGCATTCGTAGTTGATCTTGTTTAACTGTGACTTAAGATCTTCCCAATTTAACTCACCAAATCCGTCTTCACGCATCATGCGAATTAGCTCTGTCCTGTTGAAATCACACTCGAAATTCTCCACCGCTTCTTGTGTAAACTGCTTTGCCTGAACAGACATTTGGGGCGCGTAAAGTTGCATCATTTTATAGTTATGCTCCACCAATTTTTTATTTTCAATTACGTTGTTATAAAACTGCACACGCGATCCTTTTGTGCTCTTGACGCAGTAGTCTAGAACTTCTGGGATGGTGCAATCTCTATCCTCGCTTAAAAACGGCAGGCGCTTTTGGATCGTCTTCAGTCCCGCGCCCTTGATGCCGGGCAAGTTGTCGGATGCATCACCTGCCATTGCGCGCGCCAGTGCCATATTGCGGGGGTGTACCCCGATAGTCTCTACAATGCGATTGGCGTTCAGCATCTCATTTACAGTAGGCCGCCACAAGACTGTCTCATCGTCGCACAACTGCATGAAATCCCTATCGTTTGATACGATAATCTTCTGCCAGCCTTTGTAGTGCTCCATCTGGGTTACGTAGGAGATAATATCATCCGCCTCAATCTGTGCGATCAGCACTTGGATGATTGGCATCTCATTCATATACTCGATGATACGCTTCTGCTGCCACATCTTGTTGGCTAGCTCCTCGTCTTCCGTCAGGTTGCGGATGGCGCGGTTAAGGCGAATGGGCTTTCTGCCTGCCTTGTAGTTCTTGTCCATGGTCTTGCGCTTGCGGGAGCCATCAGGGCCATCCCACGCAATGATAATGTTGTCTGGCTTTGTCTCTCGGACAAGCTTCTGCAGGATCTTGATGAATCCTTTAAGTCCGCCGATGGGTTGCCCGTTGGTGGATAGTGACGGGTCAACAATGTATGCCCGCAGGTATGCGTTCAACGCATCGATAATCAATACTCGTTTCAAAATAATAACCCCCTCAAGTCATAATACATTATAACTTATTGAGGGGGTTAGGTCAAGTGTTTTTTTCAGAATCTGATGACAATAACCCACTTACTGCGCAGATGATTCCACTTCCACATCAAGTGTGGCTTATGGTGCACCATTACCCAGTGACCACGATAAAAATATACGGAATGGGCAGTGCGAGCCTTCGGTGGGCGATGGGGCTTAGCCACATTATAATGGTGGTGCTTGTGCGTGACATGAACGTGATGTCTCTTAGGGGCATGATGCTTGTGCGGCACTGCCCTTTTCTTTGCCTCAGCTACGTTAAGCTGTGTTGCCAATAGCAGGGTGGTAATTAATGAAGTCATGACTTCTCCTTGTGTGGAACGGTGAGATCCTCTGGCTCTGCGTAGTAAGCATCTGCGCTTCCTTCACGTTTATCGAACTTTTGGATTATCTCTTCGTCCATTAGACGCAGAACCCTACTCTTAAATTCATCATCAGTTGAAATTAATTGTGTCCACTTGGATGGTTGAAACTTTTTCTCGTAGTCGTCCAACTTTAACGTATACCACGCACCAGCCGAAGTCAGATGCTCAGATGACTTAATCGCATCAAACCAGCTTTCTTCATCTCGGATACCAATCTCGTTACCCCAAAGGATACGGAAGGCACAGGATCTGCCCTGAGTACCAAAGCGAGACTTCTCAAGTTTGATCTTAACCTCCGATCCAATACGGAACCCCTTCTCGTCTACGACGAACGAAGACTTAGCCTTGCGTCCTGTGAGCCAGATGCGCAAAGAATAAGCATAGTGCATAGCCTTGCCGCCTGGAGTAATATAGGGTGTAGTCATCGCAACAATGCGAGCTGTCGGGCCCTGTGGGATGTTTGTCTTCAGCTGGTTAAGCACGATGAAAGTCGCCTGCTTGTCTGCGATAGGGATCGTCAGCTTTGACATTCCCTTCGCGAGGATACGAGCCTTCATTGCCATCGAGGATTGTGGATTAAAATCGCCCTCAACATCAGACACAGCCGGCGTAAATGCTAGCGAATCCCAAATTAAAACAAGCTTTTCATCAGTGGCTCCGAGCAATTCCTCGATCGTCTCCAAGACAAACTCCACTGACGCCGCTTGAACATACATTAAACGGCTCAAATCGCAGCCTGCCTGCTCTAGAAAAGTTGGGTCGATTGCTGATTCAGAATCAAAATATACAACCAATTTTCCTTGTTTCTGGGCGTTTGCTGCGATTTGTGCAGCCATGTAAGATTTGCCTGTGGACTCTAATCCTGCAATCTCAGTTACCTTCCCGACAGGAATGCCGGCGCGTCGACCCTTACAAATAATAGAGTCAAGCCAGCGCGAGCCAGTTGGAATCCAATCTTTAACGGAGGTTGGATTGTCTCCGGTCAAATCGTGTGCGACATTTCTGCCGGCTTTCTTATTTACCAGGGTCATTAAGTCTTGTAGACCAACACGCCCCGCCTTTGTTTTTGCTTTCTTTGCCATTTACCCTCCTTTAGGCTTCAGAATCAAATCTCACAACGGCAGCTGTAATGCCGCCACGAGATTTTCCCCTTACATCTATTCTAACACAATCAGCTATCTTTTGCACGTACTTTTCGTCAATATACCCACAATAATCTGGAGTTAAAATATACTCAGCTATTCCAATTGTGTTGGCGAATTGTAAACGACCTGTAAGCATCTCTTCAACAACAGCTAGCTTAAACTGAGGAATTTCATCGAACACTTGTGTCATGTATGCGTTTATTACTGGGCGCACATCTCTAAACCACATATCATAATTTAATGCGACAGCGAAATCTTTAGGCTTTCTTCGAAAAGCTTTTAAAAGATTGTTAGCGCTCACCATCTTGGTGGGAAGCTCCCCAATCATGTCAATCAAGCTTTCGATAGCCTCGCATTCAAGATCTGTAAGATCTTCCTTAGTGCTCTCGTAACATAACTGCAGCGCTTTTGCTGTATTTGCACCTTGCGCAGAAGAAAGCTGAATAGCTCCATCAAGCTTGGTTGAAGTGCCATAAGTGCCCACCTTATCAAGCCACATATCAGCCTTAATTTCTGGCGGTAATCCCATTCCTTTTAAGGATACAGATTTACGATGAATTGCTTTCTTTTTGCCGAAAAAACTTGTCAAAACTTTAACGGCGCTAAGCACCTTGAGTTCAAACTTAAGATTTGGCTTATTGTTACATTCTACAATCTGCTCTTCAAATTTTACACCATTGTTAGTCATAATTGCTCCTTACTTAGATGCCAATGCTTCTGGCTCTGCTGAAAAATATGATTTGTCCACGGTCGTCACTTCCGAAACAGTCTGGGGTGTATCAATAACTACGCAATATAAACCGTGATACGCAAACGCCTTAGTCCATGATTCTCGATGATTTCGGTTTGGCTTATCCATGTGTCTAATGTTGTATCTTCGAAATCCATTCTTGGATGATTGTCTAGCTGAAAGATTAAGCAATTCAGCAGCCACATCGGCTGAGTTGTTTGTTGAGCACTTAGAGCTATATATGTGACTGTCTGGGATGCCCATCTTATGCAGGCGGGCCCTTACACCATCTTCAAAATAGTCCTTAATTACTTTTCGAACCGGTACTGTTTTTTCATGGCGCTTTGTGTGTGTGCTATCCATTGGCAGGGCGCGCTTTTTGCCAAAATCGTTTACAGCGCATGCCTCATAATATTCAATAGCATCATCAATAGTTTCTAAATCACAAAATATAGGATATGCTGCTTCTTTAAATGAATAACCACAGTACCTACCTCCTGACTGAATAATATCAGCCGAATTGCGTCCAGAGCGTGTATCATTTTCATAAGCAAAACAAATGTGTTGCTGATTGATAGTTTTTCCCTGCTTATAAGACTGCACAATTATTAAAACTTTAAAGCCTTCTGGCTTTTTATGTAATGTGAGTTCAAATTCTTTGATATTCTTAGCGCTTGAGTTATATTCCTGATAATCTACATCAGCTGCAGCGCAACAATCAATAACTTCTTTGCGATCCGCTTTAACAGTGGCTCTTATAATCCCATATCCAGAGGTTCCCTTATAAGACTGTAAAAGATCTGTAAGCCCTTTCTTGAATATTAAGGCGTTTTCTTTTTTAATTCTATCTTTTTCTGTCTTTGGGATGCCTTTTGGAATTCTTCTGCTAAAGTGGGGGAAGAGCCTACCATCATCACGCATTTTTCTTAAGCTAACATAACCTTCCCCAGGAGGAAGATAAACTTCGGCAATAGCCACCTCATTTTTTTTTGAAACTTCATCATGTATGTATGCATCAACAGAAAAAGGAGTGGCCGATACTGATATTGTTTTTACATTGGATTGTTCGCTATATCCCGGCAAACATCTGATAATTGTATTAAAAAATTCTGGTAATTTTTGGAGTTTCTGTTTCTTGTTGGTAGTCCCGTTTCCAATATGACTCTCGTCCCAGATTATATAAAGAGGCTCGTTGCATTCAACAATAGCTCTTAAGTGGGTATTAAGCAGTTCACGATCTCTTGAAGCATATGCATCGGGTGCGTGCCATACCTTACCGCCAACTAAGCAATGGAACACCTGCGGACACTGCATAAATCTAGTAAAAGTCTGCTCTTTTAAAACTTTATCGGATGGACCTATCACCAAAAAATTTGGTTTTTTAGATCTATTATTTTGATAAGCGTGATACATCTGCAAGCACGCGTAAATAAGCATACCAGTTTTTCCGGCTTGCGGTTGCGCTGAAATTTGTATGTGTACTGTCTTTATGCCAGAGCGAGACAGTATTTCAAAGACTTGATTGCCAGTTTTTATTTGATTCTCATAGAATAAAGGTTTTGTTAGCATTTTATTTTCCTATAATAATAATTTCGGACGATTCGCCCATTTTCTCGCTATTAACATTTTTCATGCCATATGCCCATTTTGCATCAATAATTTTATGTTCACAATACATGTCGCGAATCTCTGGGCAGTCGTTGTACGAGAGAACCCAGTCTCCTCTTTGACTTAATAAATTATACAATGATTCATGATCAAAGTCAACATGTAATTTTCCATTTATTCCATAAAGTGCATTATTGCTACCCTCCAACATATATGGAGGGTCTAAGTATAAGAACGCTCTCGGATGCCACGGAATCGACGTTTTGAAATCCGCGTAATCTACTCTAAAATTACGCGCTTTAAAATCTCTAAGTCTTTTTACTGAAGATTCAGTAAATCTAGCGTATGAGGCTCTTGCCGACCATCCTCCTGAAAACGTAGCGCCGGAAAAGCTACTACGATTAATGGCGTAGTATTTAGCCGCTTTTTCGTAGGAAAACATCAAAGAGCCCTTTAGTTGTTCTCTAAAAGATTCAAAGTCTGACTTGCTGCAGCCTATAACCTTCTTATGCCCAATGATCACTCTCTTCTCTTTTATCGGCACTTCGTATTCTGTTCGCAATGACTCAACACAATCGGCCAAACGATCGTTGTCGCCACAAAGAGCTTGCCAAAACCACACTAATGGAGCCATCTTATCATAGCCTACGACATCAGTTCCACGAGCGGCAACAGCTAGCTCTAGAGAGCCTCCACCAAAAAATGGAGAACATAGACGTGGAATATCCTCTGGAATGTGTGGAAGTATGTGCTTTACCCCGCGGGTCTTTCCGCCGGGATATCTAAGCGGTGTTTTCATGTTGCCCTCAAAAAATGCGGCAGACTTTTCACCGGTCTGCCAGCGGCTTTTTGTTTTACTCAACGGCGACAGCGGTGTCTTCGCCAGTGTCTTCATCAGCGTCTCCGCAACCACTCATAAGAGCGCATGCGGCGATTAGTACAACGTACTTCATAATCCCTCCTTTTGGAAAATGTGGCAGAGTATTTTAACCCCGCTCTGCCATCGGTACTAGACTTGCCTATTTACTACTAGCCTGTCATCAATTCATCAAACGCACGGTCTACATCACTCTTACCATTGGTGGCGCCGTACTTGGCTGTCTCAGAAGAGCGACTTTCTGCGGAAGTATTTCCCGAAAGCTGCTCATCGAGGATTGCGTCGACCTGGGCTGGACTAAGACGATCAAATAGATTTTCAAAGTCAGGCATGCGATCGAGGAGGGCGGGGATCGCTTCGCTGTCTGCCAGGAGGGTGGACGTGTTTCGACGCATCTTTAGGTTTGTCTGTGGATACGCTCCAGGCTTAGTGGGCTTGGTGTAAGTAAGGGTAATGTCCGTCCCTTCCTTGATATCGGTGATATCACCATACTCGGGATCCAAGATGTATCCCAAGAGTAGCTCGTAAGCCTGCTTTCCGTAGCCATAGACCTTGATTCCCTCGTCTTCGCGGCCACGGATAACAACGGGCGAGAAATAGCGAGTGCGTACAAAGAGTGACTTTGCAAGCTTCTTGCTCTCCTCATCGTTGTTGTCAACTCCTTCGCGCCAAAGCGAAGAAGCAAATTCACATACGGGGCAGTGCTCGCCAAAGTTGCGCTTTGGACAGAGGATACCTCCGCGGTGCTCGCCCACGTTATAGTGGAAGAACATTTCCTTTAGTGGATCGCCATCATTTGTCGGCACGATCCGAATATCTGTATCGCCCTCATCTGGCTTAAACCAGGGTGAGTTTGCGTCCTTGTTTCCTTCGCCGCGAAGGGATGCGAGCTTTCGTCGCATCAGTTCCATATCAATTCCCATTTTATTTCTCCTATTTGTTGGGTAAAGTAAATCAAGCTTTCCTTGATTCCTATTGTATAACACTCAACGTAGCTTGTCAAGTGTATTCTTGTATTGCGTTAGTGTGGGCAACGCAGAGCCCAAAATCTTTGTGTTCTGTTTCATAGATTGCATAGGAGATACGACGAAATGCATTTTTAGGCTTTTCCTTCAGCATATCAACTATTTTCTTATGCAATCCTCCTTCGTTTTCTAATTTTTCCTTATTGATACATAAATAGTAACATATATCTCGTTCCATGTCAAGCTCGTAAAGCCATTTTTCTTGAAGATCTTTTACATCTATACCACCAAACGTTCTAATGCGATTGATGTCCAATGGCTTGGAGACAACCCCTATCTCAGGTTCTGCGTGAGTAAAGTAATTAATATAATGAACGGTGGTAAAAAAATATTCATTTAATTTTTCGTAATAGCTTTTAATGGGAACATCTCCAAGATGATTTTCTGCCATAACATTCGATAATATTGTAAACGAATTAAGCAGTCCAGATCTTGCGTATTGCTGCAATACACTGAAAACAACCTTATCTATTAGTTTGGGGACACCTGTCAATAGTTCTGAATCTGGCAGTATGTAGAATAAGTCAACCTTTTTGTCTTTAATCTGCTCAAGAATCCCTAAAGAATAATTTGAACTAAAAGAAGAACCAACAATAAAAAATTGAACCTGCTCGTCTATGTTGGCAAAAAATTTTTGCACGTTTGGGATATTCTCTTCGTACTCTTCTGGCTTCTCATAACTTTTTAATTTAAATTTGTATTTTGAATTTCTTTCAACACTATCATTTAAAACATAAACATTATAGTTCTTTGTTTGTTTAAATTTTTCAGCAATTTTTGATGCGGCGTTGCCTAGGCCAACAATCGAAATCATAATTTAATCTCGTTCAGGTTATAATAATCTTTTCCAGCTCGTAAGTTTGCCACATATCCATCTTCAAAAATATCACGGACCCCAATCACAATATCGCGATCCTCATCAGCATAATCAATCACAATCTCATCGTGAACCACGTGAGAGATAAACGACTTCTTGCCCTCAAGCATCTTGTCGATTAAGACAGCTTTCTCCAACACGCGGTCTGCTGTGGTGCTCTGAATTAGATAGTTCAATGCCTTTCGTTGTTCCACTTTGATTTTTCGTCCGTATGGTGTATGAATATAGCCGTCTTTATAATACTTGTCAAGAACTTTTTCGCGATCATAATATTCGGAATCAATATCGTTCGATTCGGGATTATACAACCACGCAAAAAAGTACAACTTGGCTTCTTCTCGCGTCATCTCTAAATCATTGATAATATTCTGAATATTCCATTCATGAATATCGTATTCTGGCTGCTCCTGACTGCACAGATCCAATAGTGTTCGGATCTCGGCGCCATTATAATCAAGACTCATCATCAAGTCATTGTGAGGCTTGATTATGCGGCGCAAGTCTTTCTTTAGTGTAAGGATCGGAAATGATTCTGGGTGCGTTGTTAGGCGACCTGTGACTGTTCCAAACATATTGTAATCAATGCGCGTATAGTTCTTCATAAGCTCCTGGATCTTTTGACGATTCATCGAAGAATAAAATAGATGCTTACAATCTTCACTATTAAGATTAAGTTTCTGATAGCGAATCTTATGAAGCAGTTTATATACAGCATCTAAATGCTCGTAGTTGTCTGGCTTGTCGTATGTCTCAAATACGTGCTCGGTAATTTTATTTTTGATCTCGCAGAACTGTACAAGGAAGTCGTGAGGAATCAAATCAAACACACAATGATCCGCCATATTAACCTTGGCAATCTTGAAGGACTTTAAATAAGCCTTCATTTTTCTTATCGTAGCCTGAAGTTCATTGCACAAATCTTCTGGGCAGCAATCGGTGATATTGCGCCCTCCAGCCCTTATCCAGGCATACTCCACCGATGGGTCAGTAATAGATGCGCTATAGCGCCACGTCTTTGTTAGGTTCTCTGGAAAATCTTCAAACGACAGTTTGCCGTCTGTGTAAATTCCAATACATTCTGACTTATCGTCAAGTGCTTGAAATATCAATATTTACTCCTCAGTGGTGTCGGCTGACGAGCCTTTATAACCCAACGGAGGGTGCCAGGGTGTTCGAACGGCTGGTTCTCCCCACCAATCTGTTTCTGGTTCACCAATTGTCTCTCCATCTTTTGTAGCGGTCAGCATTTCTTCACTATCCCGCTGTTTTTGCTCTATTGTGTTCGGCGAAATACGTCCTCTTTCAAGATCATCAGCTCGACGGGCTTGTATTGCTGTATTAATATAACTTACAGAGCCAACATAGTCAACCGTTTTGTTCAAAATAAACTCAAAATAAAATAAACAAGTATTAAGCCTACTATTATCGGCATTATATATTCTTATCACATCGTTAACGATTTGTTGCTGTTTCTCATCCGTAAATTCAGACTCTTCCTCCATAAATCTAATCTTAAAATAAATTCTTAAAAAATATTCTTCCGAAATCTCCTTTTTAAGGCTATCAAGATCATATGTAAGTCTGCTCATTAAAGTGCGCAATTGCTTTCCGGATGTTTGACAGAATTCAGTCTTAGAAGTGAGACGAGGAGTTGATAAGTTATATAGTTTTAGCAAATATTGTTTAAATACTAAATAATAGTTTTCGTGCGCTCGTGTATAATACATGTTAAATAAAGTTTGTTTCTCATAAATTCCATAGCGCGGCCCAACAAACTGATCCAAGTAGTCTTGGTTTCCTATATCTGCTACTATTCTCCAAGGAATGTCTTTATCTATCATAAATCCATAAGCACTACACGCATTTACATAAAAATCCCAGTTTTCGCTGTTCACGAATTTTTCCATTTTTTCGTCGTCGTTAGCATAGGACAAATCGGCAATTTCGATTGCCAAGCCGCTACAGGTAATTGGGCACAGGCGACTTTTAATAAATCCCGGCTTTGTAAAAGGCTGCAAGCGAGCAGACTTTTTGATCGTTGGCAGTAGTTTGTTTATAAACTCTTCAAAGTATTTTGCAGGATTTGAGTCTTTTAAAAGAGTAGAGGCAATTAAGCTAGAATACATTTTAAAATATTCGGCATATGCTATGTTCGGGTCTTTATATGCTTTATATGCTCTTAAATTAGATAAATAAGGATCATCCGCAGATATTTTTCCAGTGGTAACGGCTTTTTCAAATTCCAAAGAAAGTTCTCTGAAAGCATCGATCACGAAATTTACTGCCGCAATTCGAGGCTCCCCAGGAGCTGTATTGGGAAGATGTCTTACATTGCGTTGTTGCAATATGATCGGAAGATAATACATATCTACACGTCCAAAAAGAATTCTCTCGCCAAAAGTAAAATCTATTAAACTTGGATGCTGAGTCTTTTTTATGTTTCTTAACTCCCCATCGTACACTACGCGCTGTAAATAAACATCCGCGGAACTATCAGCTCCGTTAAATTTTCTATAATAATCAGCCATTTGTTTTTGTCCTATAAGATTTCAGTTGGTGTTGATAAAGACACCCCTGATCGAGTAGTCCCCCCCAGCCCTCCGGAGTCTTCTTTTCTTTGCGCGCGCCATGTTGCGCATGCTGTTGATTCTGTGGCACCTGCCCCTATTTCCTCTACAGAGTTTACTGTAGCACATTTTGAATGCTTCTCGTCCTTGGCGTCATGGCCTATCTTGTTAACCCATTTTGCAACAATTTTGGTTGATGGTGCGGAATCAGCTGAGATGGTGTGTTCCGAGGTAATAATCATATAGTATCCGCCTATTCCATATTCGGTTAGATTGTTGTTGGAGCATGGAGTTAAATTACTAGCCGGATCAAAACCGCGAGGATCAACAAATAAATACGTTCCTGGAAATGCCTTAACATTCAGATAAGTGTCGATATTAACATCATATTGCACCAACAATTGCTTAAGCCCGTCATAGCCAGATTGTTCAAATCTTACCTCCTGAAGTCCCGGAGTTTGTGTTTTCTGAAGATCTATGTTCCTAATGATGCCTTTATCTCTTCCAAGAATATAGTGAAAGATTCCTCTTTTTTCATCAAACGTTTTGTTGCCCTTCATGTATTCGGCTGGCTGGGTTCTTCCAACGGAATAAACCATATAATTAACCTCTTTGCCAACTCCAGGATTGCCTTTATCAGGACTTTTGCGCTTTCCGCCCACTTGTATTAGCGGCTGATATTTTTTTACACTAACGTCCGCTAAAGAAAGTCTGCCATCATATTTGTCCTTATCCGGTGCGAGTTTGGTCCCGAAGTCCGTCGCTTTTGTGCAGCTCTTGCACCAGTCGCCCTTAACGTCAATAATGTGATTAGTTACTTCGTCGCGACCATGGCCATTTGTTCCTTTGCCAGAGCCCTCTCTATATCCTGATACCGCAGCTTGTTGTAGCGACACTCTTTGGTTAACTTTTATGTCCCAGCAAGTATCATCATTGAGAAATGTGCGGACCAATCCATTCAGCATGTCATTCAGAAACCTTGACAAGAGATATACCCCCTCTTCCTTGCTTGATAATTTTTCTGTTAAAAATTCCACAAAATATTTTACAGAAATAGGAACATCGCCCAAGTTAACAAACTTTGTTTTTCCAGTCCGACTAAGCTGCTCAATCTCTAGGGGTCCCAATACCACTCTGTAGTTCTGAAAATTTGTTTTGAACTCGGCGAGATTTCTCTGCGCGATTCGGCGATCGCACTCGCTCATTTTAAATCCATATCTACCGTCTTCACTTGTCCATTTATGAGCCGGATTGTCCAGTTCATTATGAACATGACTAAAGCCACTCTCTATTCCTTCTAAAATATTATCTATTAAATCGCTAAGGTAAAAGTATGAGACAAATTCTTCATTAGGATTAGTGACCGTTAAGGCAAAAGCCACAGAACCTTGATCTTCTTCGCCATATTTCTTAAGAGCGGCTTTAATATTTCTCTCCAAATCTTTCGGAAAAGTGTCGTTTGATGGAATGAGACTAATGGGCGGTTTCGCGCTGAACGGGTCTTTAAAAGGTCCTCCAAGCATATATGACTCCATCCCTTCCGAGTTGACTCTAATATTAAAAATTTGTTTTTTCTCAATCAATCTTTTAATCAAGTGGGAAACACTTAATCTTTTTTCTTCAAGTATTATTGATCCATAGCTATCTTTAATATTGGTCATCTGCTCACTATCACACAAGGCGTCCCAATATTTGTAAGTTAATTTCCTCATGCTTTGAGCTGTTAAAACATCCGGATTTGTAAAAATACTAAATTGCTGCTGATCATAAAAATCTTCCACATATGCCAGATAATTGATGTTCATTACAACGCGACCTAACTCATCAATCTCGAAATTATGGACGGTGGGGGTTAAATTTATGGTCACAAAAGAATCGTATAAAGATTCTAAAACTTTTGGACTACTGAAGTGCTTCGTGGAGCCGGCGAGTGCCGCCCAGCCTATCACAGCTTTTAGTCTAAAATTTAATTTTGATCTTGTTGTGTTTTCATCATGAACACTAACAGCGCAAGTCACACCTTTGGTGGTGGCGCCTGTATATTTCCACTTATCTTTCGCGTCCCCACCGGTTTTTAATGCCAAATCAACATATCTATAGCCTCCTGGTTGAGGTGTTAATAGTTCTGTAAAATTAGCCGCGAAAATCTTTAAATTAGCCTTAATGCTTTTTTTGACGGCAAACGGATTGCTACCATCGTATTTAATATTAAAGCTTTTTATTCCAACTCCAAACATTCGAGGTCCGCGCGCTTCGGACATTCCCGCAACATCATTCGGATTAGCAAACTGATCAAATGAAAACTCTTGTTCGCTCAGGGAGCCCAGGCCGGCAACAGAGGAGTCCATCGTAACTTTAAACAGCCTAACCATGGGCTGCAACGAAGAAAGATCTTGCGTTTGAGCTTCGAAAAGATGTTTTTGGCTAGGTGATTGGGTTAGTCTATTGATAAAAGCATATGGTTCGCCATCTATTAAAAGACTAGCATTGGAAGGCTTGTAATTTCTTAGATATGGCAAATCGATCTCGCCCGCCGTGGAATCGGGCTTTGCTTCATATGGAAGCTTTTTAGGGCGCCACATGGCTTTTGTTGTAAAACCAGTTCCGCACTCTTTACACTTTCGCTCCAACGTGCGCTTTTTCCAATTAGATATTTGATGCATACCACTAAGCAAAAAACATTGTTCTCTATACAATTCTTTTTTCTTATAGTCGGACGTTAACTCAATGGCGGTGGCGTCTTTAATAGAATCTCTCATGTCCTTCAGTCTCTCGGCTTCTGCTAAATCGGCTTGGGTTCCGGAATCTTCGAGATCCTTAATTTTATCGTCTATCTTGGCTACAGTTTCTTTTTTGCTGCAGTAGAGCTGTTTCGCTTTGTCGTGTGCCTCTTGCAGCAGCTGCATGTGGTGATCATATGCTTTTCTTGCAGCGTTAAAATTTGGACGAAGCTTGCCCATATCAGTGCGAGTAATGGGTCCGCCGTTTTTGGTCAGGTTCGACGAGATGGCTGTGATCTTCTTCTCCTTGTCGATGGTGCCCGTTTTGTATGTGAAATCTTGAGTGTATACGTCCTGTCCTTTTGATTCTTTTCCGGCGCCGGTGGCTAGACCGCCAACGGGAAAATTCCAATGGTAATGCGTTGTGACTTCTTTTTTAGTGCTATTGGGGTACTGTACCCACTCCTCTTGCTTCGTATATGCATATGAGTCATCTCGGTTGTCCATATAGCACTCGTTAATACTCCAGAACTTCAACCTGTCTCTAATGGACCAGCTGGTACCGGATGTCTTGGCACTTCCGTACTCCTTCCCGCCGGAGCCTTGCACGACTTCATAGGTATTTGGTTTGCGGGTCCCGCAGTTGATATACACTATTCTAAAAAGACTGTATTGCCCGGCGCCGGCGCGCTGGGCGCTGGCGTCACCGGGGAGATTATTTTTCAAAGCCTTCCACTGTCCAAGATGATCGCATATCCAATCATCTTTATTCCCTATTGCAAAGTTGTAAGCCGTTTCAACTGCAAGATCTTGTTTCGTCTTTCCACCGCTTGCAGGGGACATGTCTCCAAGGGTGTTGTACACAGCCTTGGAGGTCAATCCATAGGAATCTGGATAGCAATTGTTTGTCCACTTTGTAGAAGACATGGAGAACCAAGAATATTGGAATTCTCCCCAGATTCCTGATATTGGTGCTGTCCAGCCGTCTCTTGACCATGCCGAATAGTCAAAATTATCGCCCTCGGGCGCCCAGATGTATGACGCAGCAACACCGTTTTTGGTTGCAAAAAACGGTTTGTTTACGAGGGGTTCGACCGAGGCTTCGTACCATCGCCATCGCCAACCTTTGTAATTCTCTGCATCGCACCCGAAGGCGCCGGGATCGAGCCTGACAGCTTTGGACTGCGGCTTGTAGCATCCCCAAATATGTTGGCTATAGTTGGTCCCGTGGTGAGCCACAGTGGTAGCGAGGAGAGTAGACATTGCCTTCTGGACCGCTTCCGCTCTCGTCTTTAAGTTGTTGCCGTTTTTAACCATCCAATTCTTCCACTCATCGGCATCTTTGTTCATTGCATTGGCGGCTTCGGCTATAGTCTTATACTTATTTAACGGTCCGCATTCGATATCACATCCCATAGCTTTATGCTCCTAAAATTTCCAAAGCTTCTGAAATATCGAGTGGAATTCTTATAACATCTCCTGGAAAGATGTCTGCTTCGGTGGGATATCCATTCCACCATGCTATAACCCACCAATATCTAACATCGCTGTAATACTGCTGTGCCAGCTGGTAAAATCTGTCTCCATAGCTCCATATAAGTGTCGTTGTTCTAGCCCTAGCTCTATCTGACACCGAAGGATGCCTCATAACAGGTGTTCCATAGTGGAGGGCGTTTTTTATCCCTCTCTTTTTTTTAAGGAACCGGTAGTGTTCCGTGTCGTTGAAAAATAATTTAGTATCTATGTATCTAGGCATTTTGAATTCCTTTTATAATTTTAATCAACCCAATCGATCCAGGCGATGTTTCGGACCAGCCACTCTTGCGAAGAACCGTGCGCGCTGTCCAGCTTTTCTTCAAAATTGGCGGTGCGCTCTTCCATCCGCTGCCCAAATGTGGTCTCTTTGCGGTTTTCTTTCCTGTCGGCGCGTCTTGTTCCCATTCGACCAAGAAGTGTTTGTGCCTTCGCGGCCGCTTCGTCCTCGGCTTGTTGATCAGAAAGGGCTTTAACGCGGCCCTTTTCCGCGGCTTCTTGGTATTTGCGCGCTTCATGGCGCGCCTCACTGTTATAAGTTACCGTTTCTGAAAAATCTCGACTAGGGGCTGCATATTTTAGGTCGCCAGGATGGGATATCCCGTAAGGACCCGACATATTTTGCTGCCAGTAATTATCCCAGCCGCGCGGTGTCTCGTGGATTACGTCAAACGATAATGAAACTTCTATAACTTTAGGCAAAATAGTGCCTTTCGAAAATTCTATAACGCCGGCGTCTGGTTTTTCTAAATTATGATTAATAGTTAAACTGGTGATAATTCCTAGGGCGCCACTGCCGGCATTATTGGTGGTGCCTGATTCTTTAAGTTCTTCAAATGTACGTCCGGACGATGCGGCGCGCTCTCTACCGGAGAGCTTTTCGAATTCCTCCTTGTTCTCTTTTTGGTACTTTAAAAAGCCAGAATATAGTGCTTTTTGGCTCATTAAAAGGTTCACAACTTTAAGACGAATTAGCGGCGATTGCGCAATCGTTTGCGCTGCTCCGACTTGTGTATAATTTGGATACAGCATGTCGCTTAAAAGCCCAACTTTATATAAGTTCTCATATGCTTCGCTTTCTGAAGCTGCCGGTATATTAAAGTTTAACGTAATCGATCTGCCTGTGGATTTGAAGGAGTGGATGGGATCCACTCTACCAAACACATGCTCAGAGGCCCAATCAGACTTATAGGTCTCATTAAAAGAGGTTACAAACGCTTTGAAGTATACTTGCATTTTAGACGGCACATGTTGAATCGACAATACATATCTAGTTTTATTAGCATATGCATCACTTGCATCTGCATATTGTGGTCGGAATTTAGTTATTCTATTGTGTGCGGTTTGCGACTTTATCTCGGTGCCGTTAACTTCGTCAAAAGTTTTAACCTTTTTAAGATAGCCGTCGATCGATTCAATCTTTCTAAATTTGTTTGCGTCGAAGTCCGTCGCGAGTACTCCCGCCACCGAGCCGGGTATTTCATCGCTATATCCCATTGTTTGTTTTCTCCTTCATTTATGTCTCTCCATAAAGCATTTGTCTTCCCTTATTGCCTTGGACCTCAATTACCGCCTCTCCAAACTTTTCTTTGTCTAATTTTAGTTCTATGGGAATTGTAATTTTTCTAGCTTTTTCTGGGCGCGCGTCTCTCGGTCCACCGCCTCCGGGTCCACCACCACCACCTCCAGGGCTAGCTCTAAAGCCGACTGCTTCTGCCGCTTTAAGTGCTTTGGTTGAAGTGTTTAACAGTGCCTTCATAGCTACAAGTTTTACAAGGTTTATCGAATTAATACTTGTAGCAATATTTTTAAAGGAAGTCTCGATTGGTCCTAGTCCGTATTTATCTATCTCTTTAACTTGTCCAAGAATTTCGCCAAGAGCAATTGCTGCTGGACCCATGTTAACTGCCGAAGTTTCTAATTTCTCAAAAACTCTTCCCAAGTTCCAGACACCCATTAACGCCAATGGGTTACCCATTAAGGTAAGCGCCGCGGCTAAAGATATAACTCCTAGCGCAAAAACCTGAAGTGCGCCGGCGAATGTAACAAATGCGGCGGCGCTTCCTGGGTTTACAGCTTTGACTAACTCTGCCATACCTAACGCGGCGATACCAACGCCGGCGCCCATCAAGAATAAGGCGGCGCCGAGAGCAAGAATAATCGGATAAGTTACTGCTGCTGCAGGTGCCATTGTCAGCATCATATACGTAAAGCCTAACATGGCGGCGCCGATTAACACAAGAGCAACACTTACTCCAATCATCTGATCGACACTTAAAAGAGCAAACGATTCAGCTAATTTTGAAACTCCCCAAGCAGCCAAGCCCAAGCCAGCGCCCATCATTAATACTGCAGCTCCAACTGCTAAAATTACCGGCACTGATTTTGACATTGCTGCTAAGTTTCTCATTCCAGCGTTACCCATTAAATTGGCGGAAAGTGCTGCGCTTCTTTCAACTGCAGCTTTGGCTGATATGACACCTGTGAGAAGTATAGTCAAAGTCTTGTACGCAACCCAGCCAGCAAGAAAGGCTGGCCAATTTGCTAGCATGTAGCCAATATAGCCCATTACTGTTTTTATTGGATCTATGAAGCCCTTAACCGAAGTCTCAAGCTCTTTAAATGCGTTATCGTTGCTGAGAACTGCATCTGCCCATTCGTGAAATTTATCTAAAACCGGCAGCAAGAGAGGCGTTAATTTAGCTATAATAGTTTGAAACTTTTCTTGTAATGTCGCCATTTGCTGCTGTTTCTTTGCCATCTCTTCATAGTCTGCGGATGTTTTTCCTATTTCTCCACCAAGGGTACTCATATCGCCCGACATCATCATAGCTAATTCACTGACGTCACTTAGACCTAAAGAATCGGCATAGAACTTGCGCTGGTAGTACGACATGTCGTCAAAAGATAATCCAGCATTTAAGAGAGAGTCTCGGAGCATTTCAAAACGCTCTACTGGATCGGTTGCTGTCATCAGATCCATTGCATTTACAAAGTTTCCACCCAAAGCAGCGTTAAGTTTACCAGCTTGAGTTGCGGCGCCTTCAAATGTATCAAACTTATCGGTCATTTGCAACAATTTGCCCATTTCCAAACCAGTGATTTTAGAAACTCTTGCCAGATCTTTGAAAGCCTTTTCTCCATCTTTGCCTAGCTTAGCTAAACTGCCGCCAAACTTGGCATAGTCAGAAGCCAACTGCTTAGGAGGTACCCCTAAATCAATCGCTGTCGCTGTCAGTTCTCTCATTGTTTCAGCTGCTTCTCTGGGACCCTGACCCATTACCTTTGTAGCAAGTTCCATTCCTTTAGCGGCATCCTGAACAGCAACTCCATATTTGCTCAGCATTGTTACAGTGTCACCTATCTCGGCGCGCTGTTCAGCGCTGAGCATAGTGAAAGTGCTCATGCCCGAATATAGCCCTTCCCAGGCGGCAGAGGTTTCCTTTATGCTTGCAGTAAATTCTCTAGTTCGTGTATAAGAACGAGCTACTTCGTTTCCAAATTCACGGTTAGCGCCCGTTGCTCTTTGAAACGCAGTGCGCATTCCATCAATCTCAAACATAAGACCGATTATATTATTGATAAATCCAGTAATAATTCCACCAGCCAAAGCACCAAGAAACGGCATCACGCCCTTTGCGCCGGCTTCTTTAAAAGTCTTGCCAATGGCTGCTATTTTTTTAACGTTAAAAAGAGGGTGTGTTTTATAAACAGACATGCTGCCAGAAATGCTGTCGTTCATTCCTTCAATTTTCTTAATTGCCGCATCGCGCGCGGCGTTTGATCTTTTTAGAGCATTTGCTTCTTGCTCAGCAATTCGGACTTTCTCTCTGAGAGCTGCGAGTTCTTCTTCAGTGGCATCAGCTTCTGACTGTCTTAAAGTCAGCTTCATTTGTGCGACACGAACCTCTTGATCTGCAATTTGTTGTCGCGAGCGATCGCTCTTTTCCATGCTTTGAAGGCGCGCAAGATATTCTTCGGCATTCGACACGTCTTCGGCTGTAATCACTCTGGCGCCAGCAGGCGCAAAACCACCACCGCCGCCGCCTGCTCCACCAGGAGCGGCCGCAAAACCATCGACAATTCCCTGCGCTACCGCAGCTTGTATTTCTTCTAATGAAAATTCAGCCATTGATCGTAAACACCTATACTAGTACTAAAAATAAATAGTTTCATAAAAAAAAGCAAGACAGAATCATCTTGCTTTATTGCTGGTGCTATATGGCGCATTTGGAGGGAGCGATGGCTGATTTTGAGCGGTTAAAGTTTGAGATTTTGAGGAACCGGAACCTTTGCTTGCATTCTCTATGGCTTCCCTTTCTTCATCTAGTTGTTTAACGAGCCTTAGAACAAACCACTTTCTTAGCCCAATTGGCAAGCTATATGCTTCACTAAAGCTCCATCCGCCAGCATATTTTAAATAGAAGAATTGTTCATATACATCTTCCATATATTCATCGGTCAGGCCAAAAAAAGTCCGCCGTAAGCGGCACCTCCATTTGCTCTTCGTGATCACAACTTTCACAAGCAAAATGCTGTGTTAAGTCAATATCTGGAGCCACCTGCTTATATGCTAATCTAACGTGTCTAGCGTCCATAGAAGGAATGTTCTCAATAGTGTAGTTAATCGCCTCTGGAGTACTATTTCCATTAACGGAAACCAGTGTGCTTCTTAAATGTCTTGTCACTGCGCGTTCGTGCTGGTTTCTGTTTTTTCGATCTGCTTCAACGCCTGCAAGAAAAGACTTTTCTGATTTTCCAGTTAGTAGGCGAAAAGTTATGTTTAACTTAGTCTTGGGTAACTGAGTGGTAAAAGTGCCGTCTTGATTATTAGTAACCTCAAGCCCCTCTTCAAACTCTCCATGATATACATGCGCATGATTTAAGTCGAATTTATATTTCTGCACAGCATTGCAGCTTGGACAAGCAACTGATGTATCATATTCGTTACCATATCCAGAAACTCTAGCTGCAATAATGATCGCATTTCTATCACCAACCAGCAAGTTATCTGTCGTAATTCTTTTATCAACAATTACATTTGATAATACTCTATCTAGCGCTACTCCTTTCTTAAGCAAGGTTCTGGAAGTTAGAATATCCTCTTCCTTAGCGGTCATTTGTCTGACTTCAATGCTATCTTCTCCGCGAAGCGGATGATCTTCGGGATAAAATTTACCCTGCGAGGGCAACTCTACAAATTCAGTAGGCACCACAAATGAAAAACCGCCCCCATCGTCGTGATGCTTTTGAGGGGGTGCGTCCGTGTTAGGATGTTGTGACCCTACACGATTCTTATTTCTTGACAATATACACCTCTTGTTATGTTATATTATAGTATAAATTTAGCTTTCTGTTAAGAGCTTTCTGTTAAGCCGAAAAATTCTGTTCCGCCTGCGCCGGCAACGGCGACGGAAGGATTAGCGGTCTCTACGCGAGCCCAATCGTACCTAAGCCCAATCGTCATCTCGGTAATATCATCGCTTCCATATTCCAGATCGCCATACTTAACTTCTGTAATAAAGGCATTCCAAAGAGTCCATGTTTCAAGTTTGGCTCCGTTAGAGTCCAGCTGTGAAATTGTTACTGTGCCCAGAGCACTGGTGGCTTTTGCTTTTGAGATTGTCGAAAGCTGATTTGGGTTTGCAGGAGGAGCATAGCCAGACTGAACAATAATATCAGAAAGAGTAGCAGACATGTCTGGCGAGACAGGATCAACCAAAGTTATAGAGACCTCTTCCCATGTTACGGCGCCAGGATAATGAAATTTGTGATTTAAATATGAATGCTCAGTGCTTTCAACTTTAAACGAAGGCTTCCCGGCTGTTTTTGCGTACCAAAGCTGGGCGCCGCCCTGTGCAGCTTGAATGCCTTGAAATTCTACTATAAATCTAAATTTCCTTTTAGGATCTTTAAGTGTTGTGTCTTCACCAAAATTTGTTGACCAGAATGCCATAATTTATAACTCCTCTTATATATTTAATTAGTGTTGTGGGACAAAAAAGCTTGTCCCTTGCTTTTTTTAATCATCGAAAGAAGCACCCGAAGAAGCAATCACAAAGTCAATAGCAATGAACTCAATCGCCCTTGCTGGCTTAACCATGATCTTTGCATACAGAATGTTCTGATCAATCAAATCTGGGGTTGTAGTGGAATCATCGAGAATTAACTTGTATTCAGTGATACCAAATCTTGTTTGAACATTCGCAAGGAATGGCTCAACTAATCCCTTAAAGCGAGTCCAAGTTGCATCGACATTCTGCTCAAAGAGAACCTGAGTAGAAAGAATGGAAATCTGCTTCTTCATGAAGATAACCAACCTTCTAACATTAATTCTATCTAGAGCGCTCTGGCGATCTTGAAGTGTCTTTTGTCCGAATACCACAATCCCTGTTGAAGGAAAAGAGGCGATTGGATTAATGTTATACTCATAAAGAGTATCTCTCTGCTTGGAAGTTAATCTTTCTGTAATTCCAGTAACTGGGATTCCTGCGGCTCCTTCAGTTAGTCCACCACGATTGAAGCCAGCCGGTGCAAACCAAACTTCAGAAGCAGCCTGCGAACTTGCCATAACGCCAAGCATCGCAACACTAGGCGGTACCCAGATAAGCTGTCCGGAAGGATTATCGCGGGTTTGGACCCATGGATAGAAAGTGCACCCATAGCTTGAATCAATTCTTCTATCTCGGAGAGCCGTTGAGGCGTTTTGCGGAGTTGTGCCGATTCTATCTGCTTTAGTGCTCTTATAAGCTTCATGACTTGGAATATATACATCAGCAAGGTCAATAACAGCTAGTGCATCTGCACGATCCTCGCAAACATCAACCATGTGACCGGTTAAAGCATCGAGAGTAAGCCCTGGAGCAGCTAAAACATTCATGTCCAGCAGTTCAGGATCTGCAACGGTGTCAATTGCACGAAGCCATGTCGCATATGCATAGTTTGTCGTCTCGGTTGCGCCGGCCATTCCAGCGTTGTAATAGGGGTCTGGTGCCTTAATATTTTCTCCATCGTGTCCACCAAAGAATGGGGCGACAAAGCTATCCATTCCAGCATTTAGCAGGGTTGTGTAGCTTCCGCCAGCACTAACAGAAGCCTCACGTGCACGGGAACCAGAAGCGTAATAATATCCGTTGGTAACATCGGCATTTAGCTGAATATCATCCATTGTGAACACATAAGACCAAGGATCAATGCCGGCGCCCCAAGAAACTGAAGTTGGATCGTCAGAAATATCGGCAGTCAATCTTCTATGGAAGTCTTCAATTCCTAAGCGACCTCCCCTTGTGCTAGTTTCTGTTCTTCTGCTAGCCATACCAAACGATGCCTTTGTAGCATCAGAAAGCCCGCCATCAGAAGCCGAAACTCTAAGCGGAGCGTATGGAAATGATAAAGAAGCTGTCAAGTTCCAGGCTGCAGCTGTCGCAGACCATGGTCCATGACCGCCCATATCCTTAGCGCCAAAGAGAATGGAGCCAGAAGAGCCGATTGCTGAGGAGTCTGGGTACAAAAAGGATCCACCGCTAACATAAGCCTGATTAAAGGCAACCCGACCGGAGCCGGCGGAAGACTCGCTATCGGAGTCTGTAACGTAGATAGCTGTTGTAGAATTGAAGGTATCTGATATGTGCTCCGTTGTAAGACTAGCCAGACCAGAAAGGCGTGGAGGACCAAAATATCCGAATGGAAGTGTCTTTGCGGGAGTACCTCCAGCAGCAACCTTTTCGTTCATCTCAATACGAACATACTTCGACATATTATCATATTCGCCGTAGCTCTTAACGCGCCTGTTCGTGTTGTCCCATTTTGTATATTTATCACCAATTTTACGCTCAATATAATTTGGAGAAGTTGGATCTAAACTTAAATTGTCAAATCTCTCTAGAACTTGTGGGTTTGAATCAGTGTCGGTAAGCTTTCTAATAACCACCGAGAAAGTTCCATAGTCATCCACCAAGGAGGTCGACTGACGGATTCTTTCAACACCCACCTTGCAGTTCTTGTGCAGCCATTCTCCATGCCCGCGACCAATAAGACGGAAAAGCTTCTGCTTGTTGAAGGGGACGTTATCAGCTGCAGAGCCAAAATCTTGTCCAATAAACCAGCCTGCAACTGCATCCTGAAATCCTGCCACAGTGCCCACTTGCTGCATTTTAGCAGGACCAACAGTGAAAGACGAACTACCAAGAGGCAAGACAAAACCCAGCTTGGCTTGTGTGTCAAGACTGTTCCATCTTAAGTGTTGTTCAAATGTTTCGCCAAGCCAGTAGCTCTTATAAGAAGCAGATGGATAAAAATCGCCTCTTGTAGAAGCTAACTGAGGATTTGTATTAAACTTGTTTCTGATGAACGTATCAGCGCCATCGTCAAATCCAAACCTAATGTTTTCAGTGGTCTCAGCCCCATCTGTTTGTGTAATAAGCGAAACAGTAAACAGGTTGTCTGAGTCTGTTCCAATCACAGCGCCGTAAGAAGCCGTAGCACTACGACCAGTATCGCCGCGCGTCTCGGTGGCGGTGTCGTGGGTATTGCCGGGTCCACCATAAAGCGCGCCACTCAACTTAACGTGAGAGCCAGAGTCTACATACCAAACAGCAGCTAAGCTGGCTGTTCCCAAAAGGGATGTCGCTGCTGAACTCGATGCAATAACGAATAGACCATAAGCGCCGCCATTTGCATGGGTTGCCTCTGCGGGAGTATTAGTTGTGACCCACCCAGAATAGCCCGAAGTTGCGTCGGGACTTTCAGTACCTAGTAATCGGATATATGTAAGAGGAGCGACATTTGCATTTAGGAAAGCTTTTGCAGCATATGTTCCGTACATGGGGGACTGATAGTTACCATAACGGTATACGTCTCCTCCTCCGTTACCGGGGACTGTGCCACCAAATACTTCTACAAACTCTTCATAAGACTGTACTTTAATCGGCGTTAAAGCCATTCCTTGGGGTGCACGACCTACTACTACAGGACCGATAGCGTCTGCAGACTTGGGCAGAAATGAATTATCAATCTCGTTGATAAACACTCCAGGAGATACAAATTTAAAACTCTGTGATGACATATTGTTTTCCTCTTATTAAAATTCACGCAAATGATGCTGCAATCATACATTAAATAGTATTTTCAGTCTCAAAAAGCTGTTCAGGAACTATAAAAAACCCATCTTTCACTTCAGGATGTCATTAAATATATTTGGGACACCGGGAGGAGCTATAGATTCCTGCGGAAAAGTTACCTCCACAACATTCTCATCTAAACGAACTATTGGTCGATCGTCGCTTTCTCCCTCTCCAATTAGGTACCCTAATATCTTAATGGTTATCTCACTTGTAAATAGTCTTGTCTCTTCGCCCATGGAACTAACATTGTTGCTGTGTGTAAAACCCTGTTCAATAAAGCCCTCATATATATGGCCGTTTCTACGCATGGTAAACGCATTAATCTGCCCAGTGCGTGTTATAAATGGCTGCATTAATTCGTTAATTTGCTGCTGATACTCTGTTCTTATGGTGATTTTATATTCGAGATCAACATACACCGGAATTGGAATTGATAAAAATTGAATTACTACTTTCTTATTAATTCTTGGATAGTGCCTTTGTAACTTCTGTCCAACATTATTTCTAGTGCCAGTCGCAACAGCAAAATTTTTAGTTTTATCTTGCACTATCCTTTTTGCAATTGTAAAGCGTCCGGAGCGTCCGTTTTTGTCTTTAGAAAATAGATTGGCTTGAAATGTGCCTTTTCTGGCAGGATCCTTGGTGATGCCTGTTCGCTCAACACTAATAAGGGGCAGAATTAAGGAGCCGGCGCCGTCTCTTAAATCCTTGTCGTGCTTAAGTTGATATGCCCTTTCTGGTGCTTGCCACAAAACGGGCGCTTTTTTAAAACCCGAACTGGTTGTGGTAGTTAAGTTTAAGTCTTCTTTTATCCACGACATCAGCGCATAATCAATACTCTCAATTGATGAGCCCAGCATTCCAATTTCTTGTAAAGTAAAATTTGTACTTCCAGAAGGAAGCATAGCAAAATCAAAATTATCAGGTAGCATCGAATAGTCCCTTTCTTGCCCTCTTGCAAGTTGCTGAGATCTCAAGTTCCTTCTTGGCTTGTCCAAAGAGAAGCTTTGGCTCGCTTAACTTGATTATCTCATAATAATGGTCCCCATACAAAATAAAATCGCCTTCTCTCACAAATAGATCCTGATCTTCTGTCAATCTACGTCTGTGAAAATGAACTTGAATCTCCCAAGTTCTGTCAACGCCGAAGCCATCCATATATGCTGTTTCATCGAGCATCCACTCTATTAGCGCGTAAACTCTAACTGGAGGTAAGTATGTTTTTTCAATTGCTTCCCCGTATAGTTCGTGAAATTGCGTTGTTTTCAAATCAATAGAATAATAGAGAATTTGCTGTCCGATGACTTTTTCAATAAGCTCATCATTAACTTGTTTTACTAAATCTCGTTCTTTTTTGCCAAGAAATAGTGGAGGAGGAGGCAGTTCTGGTTGTTTCCATTCGTTTCCCATATCTTATTTACCCCACAAATATCGGCAATGGAGTAATCTTTATCACATTTGCAGATGCATCGGCGATCTCCTGATCCTGTTTAGCAAGAGCAACGTATTCGGTCTCTTTCAAGATTTCCATAAGCTTGTCCCTCAATTGTGTTTGCTCCTCTTTTGCTTGAGAAAGCAACTCAGAGTGGTTTAAAGTTACACTTTCTCCTGGGATCGGAATTGTTGTAAACTTACCGCGAATTTGCCCAAGCATCTCTTTACAAAGCGCTAGTGCATATTTTCGGATCCATTGTTTGCCTATTGCGTTAATTCGATCATATGGAATGTTGTCGAACGGCAATGTATTTAAATTATTGATTCCTTTTACTCCAGACCTATAGTCATCATTCTCTTCCCAGGGATCAGTATCAATATAGAACCTAAACCAAACACGATCTAAGCCACCATAATCCCAGTAACTTGGATCGGGATAAAGCCTTAGCCTATTGTTAATTATTTCAAATGAATAATGCGATGTGCGAGTAAATAACGAATCTTCATACATAATTGCTTGCATTTTATTCTGCCAAGCTGGCACTACTTCAAATGTTGAATCGTCCGCATACTGTCCATAAGTTGAGTAGTTTCCAACCGTTCCTATGCCGCCATAATACCCATAGAAGCGCCATATCGAGGCAGGAGACTTATAAAAAACTTGCGTCACAAAAATACGGCTATCTGAGACTTTTCCAGCGTAATCAACCGCATTTCCGGCAGTATCCACGCCGCTATCACTGGCTGTCTCGACAATACTTTGCAAATCATAATCCTGTTTAGCCGTGCTGGGGGCAAACGAGGCCGAATACTGCCTTAGAGTGCCGCCAAATCCGCCAACTTCGGCTGCAGCATCGCCAACACGACGAGAATAGCCTAATGTGTGCCTAGGATAGCGTAATTGTACGTAAGAGCCACTTAATCCGTCGCCGCCTACAAATTGACCATTATGGTCAAAGGCGCCAGTTGTCTCGCCTAAGACATTTGACAAAACATTCTTGCCTTGGTGCAAATTAAAGATATATGAGTATTCCAGCACAGCCTCTTCATAGGCAGCATAAACATTAGAAACCGTTAACTCAATATCAACGACATCTCCACCAAGTTTTCTATAAACATAAGATACTTGATCAGATGCACCGCTAATGAAGTCATATGAGCCGGTATACATACCGAAAACAACACCATCTTTAACGTCATCTCCGCTACCATCTGCAAGGTTTCCGGTTGCTGGTAGTATAATGGCGCTAGTTGTCGATTTTGGGGTCAAATCAGTGGGCATAAATCATCCTCCTACGGTAATTAGTTTTGATTGCTATTGATCTCATGATAAAACTAAAAATCTCAAAAATTTACCGGCGAAAAAATCTGGGAAACTATCATTTTTGATTATTAATTTCAAAATAAAAAACCCCGCCCTTTTAAAGGCGAGGTCTTATTATTAAAAAGAGCTTTTAGCTTTTGGCGCCCTTAGCTGCTCCCTTAGCTTTGGGTGCTGCCTTCTTGGCTGCTCCTTTTGCCTTGGGTGCTGCCTTTTTAGGGGCTTGTCTTACTTTGGCCCATGGAAATAATCTCATTTTTTCACCTTATCCTTTTTTAGTTTGTTTTTTGTTTTATCTTTCCATACAACATCTGATATAGTCAACGCTTACTGTGTTAGCAGCACCCTCTCGGGCTGCAACGCTGATGTAAGGAAAGACAATTGTTCCGTCAGGAAAGCCAGTAGTTCCTCTACCAACAGTAGCCTTTAAAGAGCCGTTGACATAAGCTTTTATATCAGGTCCGCTGAAGTAAAAACTAAGAGTCATGTATGTGTCATCTACTACTGTGTGGCTGAGCGATGTGGCGGTCTCGTTATCGTCCTCAGCTGTTAAAAGCGTGAGAACTTCGGAAGCGGCGCCATCGGCAACGTAAAATCCGCATGCATCTTCAATATCAGCACCGTCTGCATCAGTTTCTTCGGAGCCGGCGGCTGAACCAAGACCGATAAAGAAACCAGTACCAGAAATATCACTAGTTTTAATTCTACATTCCCACCAAATATTTCTTGCCGTTGAAGAACTTGTATCGAACTTAAAGCAATGGTTGATTGCTGTCATAAATGTTGCCTCGTTATCACCCGTGCCATGAAGAATTTCAAGAATACCGCCGGGGAGCGCGGCATCAATAGTGATTGTATCGCTCGTTCCGGTCGACACATTGGTACGCCAAACAATGTTATCGATGGCAGTTGCTTGCGCCAAAGACTCACCAGCACCTACTCCTGTTGAGCCGTTTGCAACCAGGAAGTCGTCCATAAATCCCCAGTACTTTGCGGGCTGTAGCTCCCATGCAGGCATATCAAAGCCTGTCTTTCCTGATCTATCGCCGGTAGTATCGGCTGAGAGTGCGTTCATTCTTTTAAGAACGGTCTCAAGGCGCTTAGCACCTAATCTTCTATTTCCCATAATTTAATTTCTCCTTTTATTATGTTATTGCAATAACTTGATTTTACTCAATGATTCTATTCCAGCCACTTCGAAATAGGGTCTTTCTGTGGGCAGTGGCCTCGCCCAAAGGAGAATAATCTCAAGTCACTAATAAATAGCACCAACAAATAGAAAACTCCCACCTAAGTTGCCCTAGGTGGGAGTTTGAGTATCTAACTTAGTTAGACTTGTCTATTATAGACCAGCCTCACCAATGAGTCCGCGAACGATAACGAGACCGTACATATCAGGACGAACCATCTTCTTGGCATAACGAGTCATGACTCCCTTACGGGGCACGAAGTCCTCTGGTCCAAAGATGGTAGGTGTGGTCTGCAGTGGTACGTAAGGTGCGTACACATATCCGCTTTCAAGGAAAGAGGATCCGCGACGACCAACGAGAACCACGTTGCGCAGGAAGTAGGGGTCAACAATAACGTCATACTTCTTGCTCAAGGAACCAGCCTTGACAGCACCAACAGAGCCCTTGGCATCATCCATTGCGACACTTGCACGGAAACCGGAAGTGAACTCAAGGATGTTAGCAACCTCTGGGGAAACCACCAAGAAGTTAGCTCCACCACGAAGAGTCTTTCTGTGGATCTGGGCAGAAACATCGTTAATTGTCTCAACGAGAGTCTCATACCACTCGCTAACCGTACCAGTGAAGTCGGGAGCAGCAGAGCTAGCACCGATTTCTGCACCAGTAACGCGGTTCACGAACAGACCTGGAGAACGAGACCAGTAGTAAGTAGCTGCTGTAGCACCATTCACAAGGTCAGCAAGGACCTCGCGATCGATTTCGAGAGCAATCTGCTCCGAAAGGATGCTTGTAAGCTCGACCTCCGCATCAAGGTTGTGGTAGGCATTAAGATCTTGTCCTAATTCCGGCGTCCACTTAGCCTTGAGCTTCTTGGTCTGAGCGGTAACAGCAATGCTATCCACCTTGATGTCGATCTCAGGGATGAATTCGTTGGATTCAAGTCCCCAGGATGTAGCACCAACAACCGCACCAAGGGCAGTTGCGTTTGTAAGCTTATCCTTGAGAGGATAGCTAAACTCACCAGTAGCAATACCGGTAGCGCTGCTCTTGTCAGTATTACCAGCAGTTAAAGAACCACCAGCCATAGCTAAGACGACTCTGAGAGCCTTGTTAGTAAGAGTGGCATCAGCGGCAGCAATACGACTAGTCAAACGACGAATCTGCTTCTGAAAGTCGGCACCAGCCGCGTCAGCAACAGCATCCAACGTTGCCAAAGCTGTGTCGCTAATTACGAATGCTCCGAGATTGTCGAAGTCCATGTAATCAACACCACGTGCGTCAGCAAGATCAGCCTCATCTATATCCATAATAACAATACCAATTGAAGAATCGGTGGACGAGAGAAGATCAGCATCATAGTCGATAAGCTTTTTGTTAGCTTCAGTGACAGCACCATCAAGCAAGAATGCACCCATAACTGTGATGCTAGCCTGAGTAATATTAGCGTCGTTACTTCCGGTTGGGGACGAGTAGTTGTAACCCATGGCAGTACGAGGACCACCAAAGTCTTCGGCATAAGTGCCTCCGACAAGATCCACACCCGAAACGATTTCGCTACCAACCTGATTAGTACCATAGATCGACTTGTCGACTGTGTTACCAGTTCTGGCGGCTAGGGTTCCGGAAGCGCCAATATCAGGCGAGTACACGAAGTCCAGGAAGAAGATGAGCCCACTTGGCAGACTCATGGGCTGAACACTAACGAGATCGTTAGCAACCAGACCGGCGAAAACACGACGGACGATGGGGAATGCGACGGCTGCGAAACCTTCAACATCTCCAGCAGCCATACTGCTACTCTCGCGAAGAAGCTCCTTAGCCTGATTCTCTAAGAGTCGAGCCATGGTGCCTTTCTTACGATCATCTCCAAGACCCTCTAAGAGTCCTGTGCGCTCCCACTTTGATAACAAAGCATGACCTTCGGAGCGCATATTACGGTCAACAATACCTTCTGTCAACCTTTCAACAATACCAGACATTTTTAAATCACCTCCTTTTATATAATGATTTTTAGTTTATTTTATTCCAGCTAGTCTCTTCATCCTTTCACTGAAAGGATCAGAGCTTGTGCTCTCATTATTACTATGCCGAGAAGCACGAATTACAGATGAACTAGAACGACGATTAATTGCCTCGCTCAGCGATTGTGGTCCACGCTTGGGCGTTGACTCCGCTGTGCTTTGAAGCGTATCAAAAATTGTTCTTGCTTCCGTAACTGAACCGGCGCGTGAAATAGCTTCGACAATTCTATCTTTTTGTCGCTCATTTAAGGAGGTATTTCTCAATACACGGTTCGTGTAGAGCAAGCGAGCATTGGAAAGATTTACATCTTGTAAGCCTTCCTTCAGCTCATTAGTTGCTTGCTTATATTGTTTGTTTTGCTCTTTAAGTTGTTTATTTTCGAAAAACAACTCTTCTTGAGCTTTCTTTAAATCTTTTAATTCTTCTTCAACATCAGTTGAGCGGCGATGTGCCAGCTCTTTTTCCATTTGATGTTTCATATCTTCGTTAGAGCGTCCGGGCCAACCAGCTAAGTCGGCGCCCATGTCAACAGTAAGTTTTTCTGTGATGGCGTCTACGAGGCTGTCGAGGTCAAGACCCTCCTCATATGGCTCTTCTTCTGGATCACCAGCTTTTTCAGGATCGTCGGCGGGCATCTCTGGCTCATCTTCTTCTTTCTCTCGACTGTCGCCATCCTCAGTGACCGTAACAGTCTCAGCTTCCTCTTCTTCGCTCTCTGAAAGAAGGTTTACAAGCTCTGATTCATCGAACTCATACTCTTCCGATTCATTCAGTTCCTGCTCTAAATTGCTAATAGCTTCTTGCAATGCGTCTAGATCCACATTGAATTCTACAGACTCTCCCTGCTCTGGCAGTTTACTTAAATTTTGACCTTGCTCGTTAGACAGCCCATCAGTTGAAGCTAGGGGAATGTTCTTCGCGATCTCTTCCGGCTCTTCTTCGGGCTCGTCGCCCTCGTCGGCAGCGGGATCATCAGTAAAGATATCATCCTGCTCTAAAAGTTGATCTAGCGTCTTGCGAAATTCATCAGAATACTTCTCAACAATCGCAGCTTCTGCATTTTTTAAAGCTGTTTCGCGCAATGCTTTTGCGTCTACGATCGCTTCTTGTAATAAACTAGACATATAGTGGCTCCTAAAGAAATACTAATTCAAAATAAATAGTATTTCTATGGCGAAAAAGCAATATATTATTACTATCAGATTCCTGAAGTATCATATTCTATAACTAAAGTTACATTCACGTTGCCGGGGTTGGAGTCGGGCTCTACAGCGAAAGCAATGGAATCCCCAGCAACCCAGTGCGCGGAACCACTTGTGTTATAGACCCCCACGGCTGCAGCACCACCTTGGCTAACCACTACCTGCTCAATCTCAGTCGCAGTAGTCCAGTCGGATGCTGCGGTACCAGCGGACATTTTATGGATGCCGAAGGTGACATTTGCATTTTGAGCATTTTCCGTTCTTATGAACGCTCTTACAAGTCGACCATCGAAGGGAGCTACAATAGAATGGGTAGCGTCCGCGCTGGTGAGGTTTGCAGCGGAGCCCAGATGCATCGGAATAGCTTTTTGCTGGTCACCGGACGTGTCATACGAACAAAAGTGATTGTAGATAGATCCCGATGCTCTTAGCTTGCCGTTAACTTTTGTAACAGAAGCACCACCGGCACCAATAGTTACATCGATTTCGCCGTCTGCATTGCCGTCTTGCAGTTTAATACCGGTAGTAACTGTACCGTCATGCTCAGCGACTTTAAGCTCTAACGTACCGCCTTCTGAGCCAGCGGTCATATCAGAGATAGAGCCGACAATTGCACTATACATATGAACATTGCTGCCATCGTCTTCACTGACGAACGCTATATTACCGACAACATCGTTGTCTGCCACGCTACTACCGTTCTTGGTGAACTGCAGTGCGGGACCATTAGCATCAGCGTTTGTATTCTTGATCTCGACATTGGGCTTTTCAGAAGTTGCACTCGTAATAACCACAGAAGGTCCGTCAATCGTGACTGCGGTTGACGCATTTAGATCAATTGTGGGCGCCGTCATGTCTAAAGTTGTACCAGAGTTGATTTCAAGGTGACCATCGGCGGAGGCAACAATGTTTTCATCACCACCAGCATCGTTGAAGGAAATCTTAGCAGAAGAGCCTAAAACTAGCTCATCTCCAGACATGTCCCAATGTACGAATTTTCCAGCAGATTCGCCAAAGAACTTAAAGTCAACGCCATGATCATCAGCGCCACCAATTAACATTCCCTCTGTATTGCCGTCAGCATCCCACTGGATACCAACATGAGCTGCTGTGCCAGCTGTATAAAGGAAGGCGTCTGCGCCGCTACCTGCGGAAGCTCCAACCTTAACCTCGCCGGTAGCGGTTAAAAGACCAGCAGTAGTGGTAACAGATGCTGCGCCATTTCCGATCGTAACATCAACTTCGTTGTCGGCGCTACCATCTGTAAGAACAAGACCGTGATTTAAGCCGCCGTCGTGTGAGGCAACTGAAAGGTGCATCTTTCCGCCTTCATCGCCATCAGTATGCACCGCAACTCGTGTTCTAATACGGCCGAATAATATTTGTTCCTGTGCGGCATTATCGCCGTAGAACTCAATTACTCCTACATTGTCATCGGCGGCACCTGCAGCTCCCTTATCTTTAACGAAGCGTAAAACACCAGCATTTGCGTCATTTGTAGTGTTTTTAATCACAACTCTAGGTCTAGCAGAAGTGCTTGACTCGACGCTAACAATTGGACTATCAATAGTTGTCACAGTAGACGCATGAATCTCTGTTGTTGGCGCAGTCATATCAAGTGTTGTACCAGCGTTAACCTCTAAGTGTCCATTGGAAGAGGCAAGAATGTTTTCACCGCCGGCTGCATCGTGGAAAGAGAGCTTGGAGGATGAAGCGAGAACAAGCTCGTCACCAGACATGTCCCACTGGACATACTTTCCAGAAGTTTCTCCAAAGAACTTAAAGTCAACACCATGGTCATCAGCACCACCGATTAATGTTCCCTCTGTATTGCCGTCAGCATCCCACTGGATACCTACGTGTGCGGCAGTTCCAGCTGTGTACGCAAAGAAGTCTTGACCGGAGCCTGCGCTTGCACCTACCTTCGTAACACCACTGACTGTCAACCCTTGATTGTTTGTGGTAAGAGTTGTGCCGGGTTCATCAATGGTTTTGTCGTCTCCGTCACACGCCATGATAACGCCGGCAGTAGTAAAGGTGCTTCCCGCTGATACGTCACCGGAGCCTCCACCGGATGCGGCTTCCCAACCGGGCACAGCGCCATCTAATGTAAGCACATGATTATCACTACCAACAGCGATTCTAGTTAAAACCCCGCTGGCATTTCGATAATACATGTCGCCAGATGCATCGGATCCTAAAGCAAATCCGCCATTTGGTATGTCTAAGTCGCCTGCAATTGTGGTGAGAGAATCTGCGCCAGCACCAATTGTGACATCAATTTCACCATCAGCGTCACCATCTTGTAACTTGAGACCGGTAGTCACCGTGCCGTCATGCTCTGCAACTTTAAGTTCTAGTTTACCGCCTTCGGTGCCGGCAGTCATATCAGAGATTGATCCAATAATTGATGCGTATGTGTGAGCATTGCTTCCGTCATCTTCGCTTACGAATGTGATATTACCAATCACATCGGCATCAGCAACACTGCTTCCGTCTTTCAAGAACTTGAGAGAACCACCGGTTGCATCAGCATTGGTATTCTTAAGGGTAAAGACTGGACAGTTTGTTACGCCATTGCCTTCTAAAATAAGACCCACATCGTGTTCGTGAGTTAAAGTAATTTCTGAGTTTGTACCAAAATGAATAACTGAGGAATCACTCAGAAGGATTAAGTCATCACCGACAACCGCATCAAGAGCAACACTTAGTCCGCCATCTGTCTGCAAAGAGCCGTCCGTCGTAGATGTTGCAGCAGTGGTATCGTCAACAATAACTCTACCCTTTCCAGTAATATTACCGGCGACGATCATATTGTGCGAGGCATCAATAGAAAGCGAATTGCTTGCCAATGTTCCATCAAAAGAAGCATCCGTGTTAATAATGAAGGCGTCAGCAGTATCGTCAATTCCCATAATGGTTTTGAGCGTGCTGTGACCAAAAGTAATTGTTCTGTCTGTTCCGTCAGAATCGGGGCCAATTGTTAAAGAACCAGTCATGGACACGTGATTTCCAAATGTAGCTGCCCCAACAACATGAGATGTGCCTGAGCCCGACATAGCACCAGCCACCTTTAAAATGCTTCCATTAAATGTAAGATTTCCTTCTGAAGATACCGTACCGTCACCATCATCTGTAAGAAGCTGGTTAGCGGCGCCGTCTACGCCAACTGGGTGCAAGTCGGAAACAACAAGAGTAGCGCCCGATCTGTCTAATCCAGTTGTGCCCACTGTTCCTGCTAGCACATCAAGAAAATCTGATAACGTTTCCTTTCTGCTTCCATTAGAATCGTTAGCATCAATGAACACAAGCGAATCGCCATCTGCGATTGTTGCGGCTGTAAGCTCATTTAAGTCAAGCGCAAGACTAACACCGCCGCTAGTTCCGCCTCCAGAAAGTCCATCGCCAGCAGTTACACCAGTAATATCACCGGTTGCAGCCAAAGAGGTGCCCGATGTGATTTGAATATCATCGCCCGCATCTGTTGTGAAGTAAAGCGCGTTAGGAGTATCGTCCTTGACCCAAAGCTGTCCGTAAGCAGCGGTGTCGCTATCGGCGGCGCTTTGCTCTTTAAGAGTTACAGCACCTTCAACGGTCAACAATGTGCTGGGCGAAGTAAGTCCGATTCCGACTTTTCCAGCACTAGTAATTCGCATTCTTTCACGATCGGTGTCTGGCACCTGATCATCAGTTGCAGTATGGAAAACCATAGCGGCATCAGAATCAGCATCACTAGCTTCTTCGCGAATGACTGCCACCGTACCACCGTAATTAGAGCCACCAGTTTCACCAACATAGAAATCAATTCCAGGACCATTGCCAATGTTCATGTCAACGCCTTCGTCTTTAATCTCTAATCTCATTATTTCTTGGTGCGCACCAGCTGTAGTAGCCGCCTTTTGTACGACAATCGGCTCTCCCTTAATTGTTACGCCCGTTGTTCCATCATGAGTAATTGTAAAATCATCCCCGGCGCCCATTGAAAATACAGCGGAATCACTATCAAGTCGTAAATCATTCTCTACTCTAACTTCTGAGGAACCAGAAAGTACGATGTCGGTGGTGGAGTCTAGCGTTAGATTGCCAGTTGAATTGACAGAGACCGGCGTTGCAGCAATCGTGAGACCAGTTGTGCCGTCATGTGTTAAAGTAGCGTCATTGCCAATACCCATTGACAATACAGAAGAGTCGCTATCGAGTCGAAGATCGTTTTCAACTCTAACGTCAGTTGATCCTGAAAGCGTAACAGTCGCCCCGCCATCAATTATAGATGTATGCACAGCTCCAGCTGAACTATAAATAACGCCCTTGCTGTTGGCAACTGTTCCAGCGGAGGAACCGTCAAGTAAATTAAGCTCTTCGGGGGTAGAAGTAATAGATGTTGTGCTAGCTGCAGCCAAAACTGGCAAATAATAGTTGCCGGCGCTCATGGCAGGCAGGTAAATAGTGGTATCAGCCCCAGGTGCGGCGCCTGTTCCGTCACCACCAGCATGAAGAGTGGTTTCATGCGCGTCAGCAGGTCCCTCAAAAATAAAAGAGCTAGTAATGTTGATAGTGGTACTATTAATGGAAGTCGTTGTACCGTGAACAGTTAAGTTACCAGACATATAAACATTACCAGTAACTTGCATTGATCCGGTAACTTTATATGAGCCAGAGACAGTGACGGTATCTCCTGTTGTTGGTAAAATATTATTTACGTAAATTGTTGACATAGTTATTGGTTTCCTTGTTTAATAATTTGTACAGCATGAATTAAGCATCTTGAATATCTACAATTTTTAAGCTAGCTCCAGAATTAACCACCAATGTTGCACCAGACTGAACAGTTATTGGGCCGTATAAAAGGCAATTCCAGTTCGCAGTGATAGAGGCATCCATCGCAGCGGTAATAATTGTAGCATTTGCAGGGAGATTTAGTCCCGCAGCGTTAATAAACGCCCATCCAAAATTTGCCATACTAAAGCGATCTCCCGAAACTAATCTGAGTGCTCATTAAATTGTTTTTAAACATTTAATTCTCCCCTTTCAATATAAATAGAAGCTGTATTGATAAGAGGCATTAAGAAGTAGTAAAATGTGTGGACTAGTCTATTCCGTAATATTCAATGTAAATAAGAAGCGTGCCGCTAGATGCATCCGATGTGCCGTTACTAGTGCCGGCATTCATAACATATGGATACACATCAGCTGTTGTCATGAAGGATGGAGTATCATTAATATAGCTTTCTTTTGCTGCGGTCAAATCAATATCAACGGGCGATCCAACATTCGTTGAAGATCTTGTGGTTGAAGCACCACCGCCCAAAGCTTCTGAAGATGTAGATGCTGCATCGTAGTCAGCGGCGCGACCATCGCCGGCGTCAAAACGGATGTTAACATTATGTGTACCAAGATTACTAGCTGTTTTAACTATAGCCACAACTCTGGTTACAACTGAATCCTGTGGAATTTTATTACCAAACTGAACGCTTACCGTGTTGTCGGTAGTATCGCATTTACGAACATCAACTTCTTCGTATATAACTCTTCTAGCATCTCCCTGAAAGAAGTCTTCTGTGACCTTCATTTCACCGGCAATTGTTGTTAAAGATGCGGCGCCGTTTCCAATTGTTACATCAACTTCATCTTCGGCATCTCCGTCTTGGATTGTTATTCCAGATTGCATTTCTCCATCATGTGTCGCAACCCTAAGCACCAATCGTCCACCTTCAGCACCATTAGATGCATCGGCGACCTGTGCGCCAATAGAAGCAAACTCCATATTGGTCTCTGCATCATCGTCGCCATAAAACTCAATTGTCCCAATGTTGTCATTGTCTTCGCCAGCAGCACCTCGATCTTTGACAAAACGAAGGCGAGCACTGGCTGTGTCATCAGTGGTGTTTTTGATTATAACGAGTGGATCATTAGCATTAGCCGATCCAAAAGTAACAAGATCAGAATCAACCGTTACAGCAGTAGAGGCATTGATGTCAACTGTGGGGGCTGTCATGTCTAATGTTGTGCCAGCATTGACCTCAAGATGACCGTCTGCAGAAGCAACGATATTCTCATCGCCACCAGCATCATTAAATGAAAGCTTGGCTGAAGATGCTAGAACAAGTTCATCTCCGGACATATCCCAATGAACATACTTGCCGGATGATTCTCCGAAGAATTTGAAATCAACACCATGGTCATTGGCGCCACCAATTAATATGCCTTCTGTCTCGCCATCTGCATCCCACTGGATACCAACATGCCCAGCAGTCCCGGCTGTATATAAATATGCGTCGACTCCGGAGCCGGCGGCGGTTCCAACTTTGAGAGGCCAAGACGACACAACCTCGCTAGCTGAACCATCTACTACTACGGCATTAGTTGTTCCTATCCGCAAATTAATATCTTTAGAAGAGTCTTCTTGGCGTATAAAAAAGTTTTCAGCAGAGTTCATATACATGCTAACTTTATCTGTGCCCTCACTTTCGAAAACGATCTCCCTGCTATCAGCATCAGCTTTTCCAATTCTCAAGGCTTCGGTACCAGAACTGGAAAGATGAGTAGTTCCTGCCACCAGGACGTCCCCGCTAACAGTTAAATTATCACTAACTGTTGTTTCAGATGTCGTATGTCCGATTGTAACTGGACCACCGCTGGCATTTCCTACAATAACTCCATGGTCTGTATCGCCAGAGATAGTAACACCGCCGGCGGTAGAGGTAATGCCGACTGCTGAAGCACCGGTTCCAGCATCGTTAACAATCGTAATTGTCTGGTTTGCGCCTGCATCTGCGTGTAATTTGATAGCATCTGCTGCGTTTTCATTTGCTGTGACAATAACTTGTCCTGCTTCTGCCCATATTCTTTTATCATCTGCACCATGAAGTCCGATTCCGCCGACTGTAGCTTCTATAAGAATCGCTCCTTCAGCTTCAGCGCCATCGTCTGTGCCACCATCATTGACAATTACAATTGTCTGACTTGTACCGGCATCCGCGTGAAGCTTAATGCATTCTGCGGCGTCTTCGTTTGCTGTAATAATTGCTCGACCACCCTCGGCCCAGAGGTCTTTTCCATCGGCCCATTTTAGTCCTATGCCGCCGGCGGTCGCCTCAAACAACATAGCGCCTTGGCCATATGCACCATCAGTTGTACCGGCAGTGTTAGTAACAGAATATGCTTCGCTTCCAGCAGTGCCGTGTGGAGCAATAATAGTTTCGACGGCGCCATTCTTGCCTAATTTCAATGTTTGACCGTCAGCTAAAGCCGCTCCAATTGTTATTGAGCCGGCACTAGAATCTAATGATGCGGCGCCTGTTACATCGATATCGAGAATTCCCGCATCGATCTGAACTTCCGAATCAGCATGTGCATTAGCGTCAAGATGAAAAGCCACGCCGGCGACATGTGCCGAAGTGAGCGTAATGTGTCCATCTGCCGAAGTGGTTGCGATCTCAATCTCATCAGCGGCGTCAATATTAATAGTGTCTTGAACATCGATATCTATAATACCGGCATCAATATCTAAAATAGCGCCAGCAGCGGCATTAGCGCTAATTAATATAGATTGACCAGCGGTATGAGCAGATGTAATTGCGATATGGCCATCGGCAGAAGTTGTATCAATTGTAATTTCGTCAGCAGCATCGATGTCAAGCATGTCAGCTGCATCAATGTTAATTCCGCCGGCACTAGCATTCAAGTGAAGCGCGCTGGCGCCCGTACCTGCTGAAGCAAGACGAAGCTCTTGGGTGCTTCCGCCAGCTACGGCTATATCTAGGTCTTTTCCTGATCCTGTGACTGTAACGTTTGAATCATCAGTACCGTCAACCGAAAATATAGCCGTGTCAATCGTAGCTGTCGTAGAAGCATTAATATCAACGGTTGGCGCAGTCATGTCTAGCGTTGTGCCAGAATTAATCTCAAGATGTCCGTTTGAAGAGGCAACAATATTTTCGCCGCCTGCAGCATCATGGAAAGAAAGCTTGGATGTAGCCGCAAGAACCAATTCGTCTCCAGACATATCCCACTGAATATAGTTTCCGGCGGTTTCTCCAAAGAATTTAAAATCAACACCGTGATCATCGGCGCCGCCAATGAGCATACCTTCAGTGGCACCGTCAGCATCCCATTGAATACCGACATGGGCGGCTGTTCCTGCTGTATATAGATAAGCGTCTACTCCGCTGCCTGCGGCGGAGCCAATTTTAAGAGCACCGGTCGATGTAATCGCACCAACTCCTAAAGTTCCCACACCACTCATGTTGGCGCTGTCGTCAACAGTGATGCTGGATCCTTGAGCGGTCTCTCCGCCTGTGCCATTTGAACGCAACAGTCGATTATCGCTGCTGCCTAAGCCAGAAAGGCTACCCGCAGCTGCCGCTAAGGCTCCGTCAGCAGTGATCGCAACATCTTGACCCGTATCATCAGTAAAGTATAAGTTACATGGGGCATCTGACTTTACCCACAACTGACCATAAGCAGCCGTGTCGCTTGAAGCGTTAGCCGCTTCTTTTAATGTTATGGCTCCTTCAACAGTTAATTCGGTTTTTGGAGTGGTCAGTCCAATACCAATTCTATTGTTGGACGCATCAACCGATAAAGTGCCGGAATCGACCTCAAGGTCATCCGCATTCATTACTGTAACATTAGTATTGCTAGCTTTAAATCCGCCCATAACTTTACTCCGTTATGCCGGATCCGGTAAGATGATACATGGATCCGGTATCGATTGTGGTTAGTTCAGCAAAAACTTGATACTTCAAGTTATTGGTTCCAGACCGATTAGATATGTAAATCTTCTTACATCGGGTATCCATTGTTAAAGAAGAGTTTCCAGCTGGGACCGTAACATAATGAAATCTTGCCAAAACATCGTCTGTAGCGGCGATGGTTTGGGCGCCAGCAGAACCTGGAACTGTTAATGCGGTAACAGCCGAACCACTATTAAAATGTACGAATATATCTTCGCCAGAAGTTGAGTTAGTGTTTACAACAGTAAACGATCTACAAACATAAGGAAACTCAATCATATGGACCTTATTATTATCTAAATCATCAGAACCCGTAACAAACGGATGACCTGAAATTTGATATGAACCAACATTTCGTAATCCCGGTGAGGGCCATTTCGTAGCCATTTTTTATCTCCTAGTTGTGCTTAATATAAATAGTCGCTAATTTCTTCTATTGCGCCTTTCTTGTGCTCTTCTCATTTTTTGTTGATCTCTCAAGCGTTTCTTAGCTGCGCGAAGTCTTTTTTCTTTTTTAACAATAGAAGGTTTTTTATAGTACCTGCGATCTTTTATTTCTTCTATGATTCTATTCTTTTTTACTTTTTTCATGAATTTTCGAATCATTTTTTCATGATTGCCGCGGCATTCGCGCGCCGTAACTTGAGTATTTATTTTCTTCGCCATTTTATACCTATTTCATCGCTTTCCAAATTTGAGAAGCATTTCCCATAATTGATGATATATCAACACCCGGATCATTAGAGTTTCCAAGATCCGCATGACCTGATTGAGAGCCCTCATCCGCAATAGGCTGTGTATTCTCAAATAGATTAACTCCATTATATGCATCGGAATTAATAGAATTCATCAGCTTGGCGCGGTGTTCTTTTAATTTTACCCTTGACTCAGCAGATTTGCGCTGAATATGTGAATCATCTGTGACTGTTGTCTTGGGAGCGCTTTCAACTATAAGAGCACCTTGCATTCCTTTGGCAACCTCAACAACAACGCTAGATAGAAGCCCTTCCTCTAGAAGGACTTCATGTATGCATTCTTTTACGAGAGGCTTAATCAGCTCTTTTAGATCTGATTTCTTCATATATCACCCTTTAAGTATACCAGCAATTTCACCCCAACGAGAGAAAGTGCTTAGCTCTTCTGCAAGCTGCTTAACCGTCTCAGCTTCCTCTTCCTCTTCTTCTTCTGCAGCTTGAGCTGCGGCACCAGGACCGCCTTTAACTGTTTCGGCTGCAGCTAGCTGGGCATCTGCACCAGGGCCGCCTTTAACTGTTTCGGCTGCGGCGGCTTGAGCTTCTGCTCCGGGTCCACCTTTAACCGTTTCAGCTGTTTCGGCGCCGGCTTCTGCAGGGCGAAGAGCCATGCTAGACTGAGGATCAAGTTTAACCTTGTGCTGTCTAAGCATTTGAACAATTGCAGCTTTCGCCAATTCTTTTTGAGCTGGGTCCTGAATTTGTTCTAAAGCCTCTAGTGTTTGTACAAGAGCGATCATTTCTCTTTTTGCCTCTTCAAGAACATTGAACCCAGCAGCAGTTAGATCCGAACGCAGACCCTTCAATAGGCGACTCATATCTCCGCCTTTAATGCCACCGCGTGCAAATTGTGATTGCATTCCCTTGCCTGCTTTGCCGCGGAAAACATAAATATCGCCGCGCTTTGCTGCTGTTTCTGGATCTACTTCGGGTCCGGTTGGTCCAGGTCCAGGAGTGGTTGGTCCAGGTCCAGGAGTGGTTGGTCCAGGTCCAGGTCCAACAGGTCCAGGTCCAACAGGGGGCTGATCGACGCCAGGGGTTTCAGTTCCAGGTCCAGGAGGCTGATCAACACCAGTTTGCTGACCGGTTTCCGGATCAACGCCGGGAGGAGGCTCTTCTTTTCCTTTGGTTTTTGGGGGAATTTCCTGCTCGCCACCCTTGAGTGGAGACTTTGCCTCGTCGGCATCCGGAAGGGGAGCCATTACTTTAAGCAGATCGCCTAGTTGCTGGGTGCGTGAAGATTTATACATCTTCCATCTACCAACAGCCAAAGCAGCGACTCCAGCAGCTACACCAGCGATACCCAACATTGTGGCGGTAGACATTCCGGCGCTGGCAGCTTGGGCGCCGGCGCTGGCAGCGGTGCCAGCCGTGCCTGTACGACTTCGTGCGGGCTCTTCATCTTCATAGGGCGCCTGCTCGGATGTGCCGGGCTCTTCATCTTCATAGGGCGCCTGCTCGGATGTGCCGGGCTCTTCATCTTCATAGGGCGCCTGCTCGGATGTGCCGGGCTCTTCATCTTCGCCGGGGTCGGGATCGGGAGCCGTAGAACCCATTTTGGCGGTGCGGCTCGTGGGCTCATCATCTGAGGGAGGTGCTTCATATCTGCCTTGCTTCTCCGCGTCAGACATCAGCTGATCTTCGGATGCATCGTCACCGAAGCCGGCGTCTTCTAGGCGCTCCATGGCATCAGATTGCCTGCGGTTTAGATCGCCACCTCTTCCTTGTTTTCTCGTCTGAGTTCTTGCAAGCTGATCATACATGCGCTTGCCTCTCTTAACTTGTCTAACTGTCTGGCGTCCTTTCTGAATTGTATTCCAAATATCGAAGGCGGCACCAACGCTGATCTCGTTCATAAGCTCGTTCTCAGTAAGTGGCTCCACGCTCCAGTCGCGATCTCTTCGTAGCATTTCGTTAGTATGTTTGTAAATATCAGCCAACTGATACTCTCTTGCATGGTCAACCACTTTGCGCAATGCATTGATAACGCTGTTAGCTGCAACAGGATCATAGTCTCCTTTTTGAGCCGCTTCTAGGACGGAATCATACAATTGTGCAATCTCTGTGGCTGCATCTTTGAACTCTTGTGTACCTTTAGTATTTGGCCATCCGGGGTACTTATCCTGCAAACCCTTAACAAGAGATTGCACGCCTTGGTCAGCGGATGCATCAAGTGCTGCTTGCAATTCTTCTTGAGCCTGTTGAGTGCGGCGCCCTCTACCAAACATAGAGCCGCCTTTTTCTAAAGAACCAGCCTTGGATAGAAAGTGTTTAAATCCTTCCCAGCGACTATAACCGCCACCTTTTCCGCCTTCAGGCGCCTCTTCACCTTCTGCGCCCTCGGCGCCTTCTTCACCTTCAGGAGGAGCTTCGGCTTCTTCATCTTTTCCGCGACCAAACATTTTGCCAACGCCGCGCTTAAGAGCATCCCAGGCTCCTTCGTCAATTGAATGAATATCTACAGGATATCCTACTCTATTTTCAAGCAAATTTTTGATAAAAAGACTTTCAAAATCTTTTCTTTCGGCTGCAAGTTTTTTGTGCTCCTGCAGTATCTTCTTATTAAGTTTGTACTGTGCTTTTTCTTCTTCAATAATTCTTCTTAAAGTTTTTTTATCCATTATTCAAAATCTCCTAAAATATCGTTTAAAACTCTATTAATCCTGTCTGCCTTGGTAAAGACTGTGTTGTTATAATTTTTTGCTTCTTGCATCATAAATGCATTTGGCGTTGATGGCTCTGATACAAAATCAAAACAAATTAGCTGAAAATCATCCTCGACCATAGTTTGCCCGGCGCTTTCTGTCACAGAGCCCATGCCACGAGAGGAAATGCCAAGTTTAACTCCAGAATCAACTAGGCTTTTAAGAACTTTTCCTGACGGTGTGTCGAGTACTTTTACTTTTCCCATAACGCTCTTATTGTCCCACCACACATCCGTCACAAGATGAGATGCATTTTTAAGATTAATAACGGAATCCTCTGGGTGGTCTAGTTCTCCTAGGGCTCGGCGTTCTTTTACGAGCTTCTGATAGTTTTTCATTTCGCGCATCAGCACTCGATGCGGATATACCCTGCCATTGCCGTTTTGAATATCTGCTTCTTGAAGCTTGCCTGACAAGATCATGCCGCCGCTTGCCACATATCTTTTTTCCTCTTCAGTCAAAAGATCTTGACAAACGCCACCTTCGCATAGTTCATAATATTCTCGTAAGAGCTTCTTACCCATAGCTAAGATCCTTTACAGCAACGGCGAACGGGCTGTAGCATCCATTTACTAGTCCAACTTGTGTTCATGTTTTACTCCATCATCTCCGAAGAGCATTGTTAAAATATATGATGTTCCTGAAGATATTCCTCCAAGTAAGAAGAAATTAAATACAGTTACATCAAAACTAAATAGTTCTGTAAACGGAGAAAGTAGCATTAAAAGCCACCCGACGTGAAATCCCATACACATCGGGCAATTTGCTAATTCTCCGAGCTTGCCTTTCTTTGGTCTTAGCTTCGAAAAGACTTTACCATAGACAAGAATCTGTGTGAGCCCGTAGGCGCAAAGTATGAATGTCAATAACTCCATTAGTGTTTCCTATTCAAAAGTATACATATATGACACCGAGTATGGATCTCTAATATAGTTCTGTTGCATGGAGCCTTGGTTAGCTGCCTGTGGAACTTCTCCCAATTCAGTAGAATCTGTCTTGTCTGGGTGTAGCAGCTCATCATCCTTCATAGAAATTATAGCCTCAGTAGATTCGAAATATGGACGCTCTTCGTCAATAAATCTAGAAATATTAATGAGAGCCATCTTTGGTGCACTTAGATCTTCCGATATTGTCTCCTGCATAGTAGCCTCGATGGATCCGTAAAACGATCCGGCTTGGATAGAATCGGCGACAATTATGCCTTTCTTCTGCAATTCAGTAAACAATCTGTTTTGGGCGCCGTAAACTAAATCACTCATTGTATCTTTAGGGAAAGCAATGATTTTATTTTTTGCGGTGGACAAAACAATATCAACATCCGCGTGATCAAAAATCATTAGATCGCCGCTCATACTCTTGCGAATATCCATCTCAAGACGGACAAAGGCATCATCAGCCCCTTTACCAATTCGAATTTTAATTGGCATCGCTATAAATTTCCTCAACTAGTGATTGTGTCTTTAAAACAGTTAATAATATTTCATCATTAAAGTCTTGCTTTGCGAAGGTATTTAAGTGTTCAATAATTCTTTTGGCCTTATTGTGCATATCCGAATCGTTTTTAATCTCCTGCGTTTGCAAGGCTTCATTAAGCTTTAGTTTTAATCTTGAAATTTCTTCATTTAAAAAGACCTTCAACCCCAAAGCATTATCGGCAAAAGAAGAAATATAATGTGTAAGCAGCTCTTTCTGTTCGGATAACAGATTCTGCTCATATTTTTTATTAAACTTATCGACGAATGCTCTATAAACAAGACCATCTACCAAATCAGTCGATACATGTCGTATATTAGACTTTTGCATGCTATCAACGATTCGGTTTTCTAAGATTACTAATGACTTAGGAGAAGTTCTATCTGAAAATAATTGTCCAATTGTGGCAAGAGATTTGTAATTTGGCACAAAATTACCAAACACAGAAGACGATAATTGTTTATTGATGTCGTGAATTAAGCTTGTTTGAGCATCGAAAACTGATTCAGGATTTATTAGTTTCTGTTGCAGCTTTGCTTCTTGTATAATTCTCTTTGATGTCTGCTTGTCTAGATTTTGCTCTTCATACAAAGAGCGATAGCATTCCAGATCTTTTCTCAAAATGCTGCCGGGCTTAAAGTATTTTTTAATTAGACTGGCTGCATTGTTTTGTCTTTCAAGATCCTTTTTAAGAATAGCCACAGTTGCTTCTACTATTAAGGCTTCGTATACAAAGGCTGTGTTTCTCTTTTTATTGTGCTTTATCTTCATTCTTTTGCTCCATTAATAAATTATTAGCCTCTAGTCCCTTAAGCAAGTTACGAAGAGAGTCGTTTATTTGAAATAGTCTATCTTCTTCTGTCTGCTCTCTTAAAGTATAATTAGATTCTTGTTTCTCATAAATACCTTTAGAAATCGAGGGTATCGTGTTAATTTCTCTTCCTGGATATAATGGTCGAGGAGAAGCGCCACGCATTTCATTGTCTCGCTTAGCGGCATAGTTCCTGGTTCTGGGTCCAGTAGACTTTCTTTTATCTACCTTTACAGGGGTATATTTTTCGCCGCGACCATATGTTCTTGTATTACGGGAGCCAGGAGGCACTGCAAGCAATGCAGAATCTTCACCACCGCCCTCGTCACCGCCGGCGTCGGGAGCCGGCATTTCTTCACCACCGCCGATGTCTCCTCCGAGGTCTCCTCCGAGGTCTCCTCCGAGATCACCACCAAGATCTCCTCCGAGATCATCGCCGCCTAAATCACCGCCGGCGCCACCTTCCGCAGCTGCGGCTTCTGCAACTGCCTGAAGTGCCGCGTCATGCTTGCGATCATAGTACATCTCGCGCTGATTGCGCATAAATTCTTCATGAGACATTCCAAAGATATGTTCTGCGACCCAACGACGGGAGAAGAATCCTTCGGTTGCGCCACCAGCAATATCAAATTTAGACTTCCAATGTTCAATTTCTTGAAGTTCAGCAATCTTTGATGGATTATTTAACGCCAACTTAAATGCCAGCAAATCATCGCCTCTAAATCCTAGCGTGTAAAGATGGATAACTCCAATTTTTGTAAGCTCAGCTACAACAACTCTTTGTAACCTTTGAATTGTTCTGGCGAACCTAAGATCTTTTTGTGCCAAGGTTGTTTTATCTTCTGCTGCTCCTTCACCCATTGCAAGGTAAGCTTGAGGTATCTTTAATGCAGAAAATAATTTATCGCGAAGATATTTAATATCATCAATCTGTGTCGTGTTTTGCCCACCAGCAAGATTGGTAATTTCCGTAGCAGAGCCAGGACGCACAGGAATAAAATAGTCTTCTTCGATAGACATTGGATTATATCGTAAATCAATTTGTCCGGTTGATGCGTCTACAACTTGATGTCTTTTAAGCTGTGAGACAATCTTTTGCATATATTGCTCGACTTCGTTTGGAGGTATAGCGCCAACATCGATTTTAAACAATCTTCTTTCAGAGGATCTAACAATCCTATATGCCATCATAGCGTCCTCCATTAAAACCAGCTGGCGCCAAATACGACGAGCAGGCTCAAGAATAGATGTGCCGTATGGAGCATACTTGTCATTGCCTAAAACACGAAAATGTGCAACTTGCCAATTTTCGAAAGTCATGCCGGCGCTGTTCCACTGATATTGGACGTAGTTAGGGTTGGTGGAATCTTGTCCCTCAAGCCTCTCAAGCTCAGAGGGAGGCAGCGCGATTACTGATTGTACGCCGTACTTTTCATCAATATCAAGATACAAAAAGAAGTCGCCATATTTAGACATCGTGCGACTCCAGCCAAAAAGATTGTACTGAACATTAAGAATGTTGTCAAAAAGGACCTCTAAAACTGCTCTAATCTCCTCATTAGGACATTTAACATTTAACATAGGGCTAAGACTTGAATGAGTTGTCATCTCGTCAGCGTAAATGTCTAACGTGGAGGCAATCTCGGGTGTATATTCCATCTGATCAAAATCAACATATCTTTCAACGCGCCTTTGATTGGCAATTGCATTTGTGGCAATTGTGTCCAAAGGATTGTAAAGTGCTTTTTTAAACTGTTGACCTGAAGCTGATTTAAATCTAGTGCCAAATTTGTCTAAATGCTGTCTTCTGATCTTCCTTCCTGTCTGTGATCGATAATTAACTATTGGTCCGGAGAATAGTCTAGTTAATGCTTTGAATAAGCCTGATTGATCATTAGAAGGGTTTTTGTTTGGGGGCATTTATTTTCTCACTTTATAATCCATTTATATTGTTCATACATTTTTTCTGCTTCAGTCATTTTATCAAAAATTTCATTGGTTTTGTAGCCATGCTGTCCTTTGATTTGTGTATTAATTTTTGTTCTAGAAGTATAAATCGCGCCAACAAAAGCCTTTTGATAATTTAAATCTCGCGCGTTTGCTTGCAGTGCTGTATCTCTTACCCAGCACGCGATGGCTAGCGCCATAATCAAATCATCATTGTAGCCTTTCATTGCTTGCGGTTTGCCGTTCCTCCAAATAAAAGTCTTCATCTCGCTCACAGTGCGAGAAGAATATATGGTAATTAGTTTGTTTCTGACAAACTCCTCTAATTTAGCGACGATGAGGGGGCGCGTCTTCATAGAGGTCGTGAAGCCGGGCACTGCAGAATTCATTACTTCGGCTTGATGTTGCTCAATATATTCGTGCGTAGATTTAATCGAATGATAAACATTGGGATATTGGTAATCATCAATGAGTTTAGTGAGAACAGAATATCCGATGTTATTGTTTTCCACCACAAGCATACAATTACCGAACTCTTTACCGACACTGTTTAACATATTTGCAAACATATCCAATGTTGGTTTTCCTTGATACTCTCCCACCACTTCAAGCGTTTCAAGTTTAACGATATGAAATGTAGAAAAATCGGTGGCGTCTCCGCGGGACACATCTGCAACTAAAAGATAATTGCAAGTTGGATCAAACTCTTCCCATATCCAAAAGTTTCTATCAAAGCCAGTTCGATATTTCGGATCGCGAATGGTCGATAACATCCACTCCATACATTCGGGATCAATCACAGTCTCGCCAGATGTATTGAAGTTGCACTCAAGCTCTTGCGCAATCTGGCGCTTAGACATATTCTTGGTTTCTTTCTTATACCATTCCTGATTCCGATCTGGATGAACATTCCACGGCAAGGTGGTCAAATGAAAGTTGTTTGCTCCTGATTCTGAATCATTGCATGTTTTATGAAACCAGTTACCAACGCCGTTTGGTGTTGACAGTGCAATGCAACGCCCACCAGTTGATAGCGTGGGATACAAACCGGTCCAAAGCTCCTCTAATCCTTCAATGTGGGCGGCCTCATCAAGCACTAAAAGCGACAGGGCTTCTGAACGACCAGCATCGCCAGAAGTAGATGCCGCTTTAATTGAAGAGCCATTAGAAAGCTCAAACGAGGTGCGATTGTCAACACTTATTTGTGCAATTCTCAGCCAATCAGGAACATTGCGCATGATGTGCTTAACTTTCTTAACCAAGTTTCCCGCTGTAGCAAACTTTGTTGCCATAACAAGAATGGATTTATCGCGATGAAATAACATCATCCACACAATATAGCCTGCAGTAATAGTTGAAATACCTAGCTGGCGAGCTTTTAAAATAACATTAAAGCGGTAATCATTAAAATCTTTGAGAAGCTCATCTTGGAAGTCAAAAGTGTTAAAAAGAATAAGCCCGTGCATCGGATGAGATATTCTTGCATAAGTGTTAAGGAAGTAGGAGGGATCTTTTCCACACTTAAGTATCTCTTTTACTCTTTGTTGTTTGTCTAATTGGTAACTCATTAATCATCTTTATTCAAACAGTTCTTCTAAAATTAGCCTATCATCTGAAGTGGGCAAGGACCAGTCATTTGTAAATCCGGTCCAGTCGATTTCGCATATATATTTTCTTTGACCCCGAAGAAGCGACTCTACCAATCTATGATACCCATCAACAACGAGAAACTTGTTTTCTTCTTTAATCCACACAACACTTAATGGTCGGTGGGATGATTTGCTTTTAATGCCTTCCGTAAAGTGACGATAGGCTGCAAGGATTCCGTAATCAGAATTTCCTTTTTCTACAATCAAATCATTATAATGCAATTCGCAAACTTCAGGGATCTTATCAAAAAGATATTTCTCAGATCTCTCTTCTGCCTGTTCTACAGTAAATCTAATTTCTTCTAAAATTAGCTGCCTTAACTTGGATTTAGTAAGGCGCACTTTTTAAGATTCCTTTTTGCGAGTATCGTTTTTTGGTCTCTTTCCTTTCCAGCCGCCTAATTCAACAAACTTTTTCCAAGCTGCTTCATGGCTAGCATGAACCGGATCTACATTTGCTTCGCCAACTAGTCCGACGCTATCTAATCCACCGATCTTATAGTGACACTTGGCTGTTACCCAGCTTCGAATTCTAGATGAGTTTTCAACCAAAACCTCTATTTCGCCTTCTTTTGTTAGGCTAACCGATTTACCGGTAATTCTACGATACTCTTTCTTTAAATAAGAAGCAATATCAGCAATTTTTTGCTCAATCTCGCCTTCAAAGCCGCTATCGTGCACCTCTTTAAGCTGCACTTCTGAATGATACTTAATACACATCATAGGTCCATAAAACGCAACCCCAAATCCATCTAGAACTCTTTTATCTAAGATAAGATCACCTTCTTCTCTCTTTAACCCAATCTCTAATAGTTCTCCATCTTCAGTATACGCGCCATCATATGCGTTGGCTGCAGCCTGAGCTAAACCACTTACGATATCTGAGACAGATGCTGCTTCTTGTTTTTTAGCCATTATGACTCTTCTCCTTCATTTGGTCTCCATCCTTTTTGCCATCTTTCTTCTCTGCCTTCGACAAATTGAATGTAACACTTATTGCAACAATCAAACTTGACTAAGCAAACATCATCCATAGAACTCTTTGGGAAGAACCCGCAGACAGGACAACATTTTAAAGATTCTCTATTAAGTAGTTTTTTTGAGATCTTAATACCATTAACATCTACTTTTTCTTGCCACTCGCCAATCTTGTTTTGTTTTTTGTAAAATTGTTTAGATTGCTTGAGATATTCTTTTTCCTTCGTCTCGTCCCAGTTTCCTTTAGGGTTTTGAACCGCTTCTTTGCCATACTTTTCTACAATAGCTTTTTCAATTGCTGCAATCTTGTTGAAATCTTTACTCATCAAATGCCCTATATGCGCCATAAGTCGCAGCTGCGCCGGCGGCTATACCGCCAACAAACCACCACCACTTATTAGAAGGCGCTTGTTTCAACATTGCTTCTTGCAGGGCGACAATTTCAATGTCTTTCTGCTCGATCCGCAAATCATATTCTTTAGTAAGCGCGTCCAATCGAATCTGAAAATTTTGTCGCTCAAGCTGAAACTCAGTTGCCTGAACATCGATCCGATACTCTACTTCTAAATCGCAATCCATCCGATATTCTTCAGGAAGCACCAATAATTCTGCGATACCACGCTTGTTAAACAAAACACCCTCAAAGGGTGCTGGCTCATTCTCTCCAAGAATGGCAAATTGCGGAGGCTCACCAGCGTGAGCCACCATCGAAAATAATAGCGCTTTAAGGAACATACTGGAATCCGAATGTATCTGTTACTTGTTCTGCGAGTTCTTCTTTGTTTTCTGTGAACTGTCTGCGGTTGTCGATCGTTGTTTCAATTTCAACAATTCGTTCTTCAACCACCACTTCAATCTCATCTCTGTCTTGCTCATATTGCCTCTCCAATAATTCTAGTGCATCACGATAGGTTTGCAATGCTTGTTCTTTTCTTTGTAATTCTTCTGCATGTATATCTTGTAAACCGTCGATCTGGTTCTGAAGAGACTGCTGGCTAGTTTGATAGGTGTTCTCAAGTTGTTTATAATCATAGCGCATTTTTCCAATAACTGTAAGCAAAAGAATAACAATTGTTATTTCTTTCCAGTTTTTCTTTGCGACGTAAACAACTTTAAGCCAGTCAACTTTAATCATCAAACACCTTTCATTCTAGCAATACCATCGATAACAGCTTGACCGCCAATGTAGATTGCAGAGATCATAACCCAATCGCTGGATGCTAAATCATAAAATGCGAATAGACCTGTAGCTGTTAGCCAAACCATAAATTTACGAGAAATTGCTTTCTCAACTAATCTATCTAATTTTCCTTGTACATAAACCATCATTTGTTTTTCCTTTCTTGTAAATAGTTTTTTATTTCTTCCTTGGATTTGGATCTTCACGGATCCGTAAGCGGGAATCCGCCGCCTGTAGCAGCATATGCGGCTCGTCGCTCTTCTGGAGTTGGGTGGCGCGCGTTGCCGCCAGGACCGCCTAAGCCGCCGCCGGCGGGACGTGGACCGGCATCGTGTTGTTGAATATTGCCTGTAGTATTTAAATAATTGTAGAAGGCAGCTAGCGCATCCAATATTGTTTCTTCCTCGTCATTATCTGCCTGAATTGTTTCCATAGCGCTGCGAAGATCTCCTTTGTATTGGCGCCACATATTTTCCAGTTGTTTAATTTGACTAGTCGTGCGTCTCATTGGATTGGTAATTACGCCATCAACACCCGTCATAGCTTGCTGGCGCAACTCGGCGGGGTCAACATAGTCACCGGCTTCAAACTCTTTCACAGTTTCCTTGGCATCCCATGCATCCTCGCGCGTCACAGTAGGATCGCCAGGATCAGCCTCAAGTTTTGCCATAATCTCACGGGCACGGTCGATACTCATGCCGCGGACTTCGTTTAAAAGTTCGGTACGCATATGTTGCTCAATTAGATAAAGATAATATTCTTCTTGAACAATGTTCTCAGCCACTTGCACATCTTCGGGATGAGGATCCATTTTTTTCAGCTGAATGGCCATGTTGATAATATCTTCTTGAGAATATCCAGCCTTCAACAAGGCTATTAACATTTTTTCAATTTCATAGCTCATGTCTCCAATCTGTGCGCGCATTGCCGCGATCTGCCTATCGGGAGCTAGACCTTCCGAAAATTCCCCGTGACCTTCATTAAGCATTTTATTAATTTCTTCCTTAATAATCTCGGTTAACTCAGCTAAGCTCTCTTTAAATCCCATCACGGGGCGATCGCCTTCGCCGCCTCCAGGCTGATACTCTGTGGGGAACTCTTCTTCTTCTGGCTCGGGGCTGGGCTCTGAGACATCAGCGTCATACATTTCATCATACACCGCGCCCATAATGTCGCCGGTCACATTTGGTGGAGTGCCCTGCAGTAGTGCAACAATAGTACGCTGGGCATCTTCGGCGCTCACCTCCTCTTTGATAACTTCCTCGGCTATAATCTCACGTAATCTTTTAAGGGTAATTTTCATCTTAGTATTTTGCCTGTATTAATTCTGCCACAATACTAGCTAATGCCTCTGGTCCCAAGCCAGAATCTCCAGTAAGGGCTTCAATCTGAGTTCTAATATCCTTGGCTAAGGACTGGGCTGCAGCCGGAATTTCTTTTACAGCTTGCATAACTTTTTCGCCCTCTTCTTCTTCTTTAAGTGCCTTAAGTTCTTCTTTAATAATTTGTTTAAGCTGTGTTTTTGTTATTTTCATTATTTGCATCCTTCTGGTAAATGTGATTTTAGCGTCTCTTTGTAAGTATTTAGTGGCGGCTGTTCCCATTCAATATGTGGGCAATAATCTTTATGATCTTGTTTGTCTTGTAAGTATAGCTCTAATGCTAAAGCATCTCGCTCCATATCATTTAAATCTGATTTTAATTTATCTATATCAATCGGCAGCACAACAGCAGCAAATAAGATACCCGCAAGAATAACTTTCATTGTGTTACTAAGCCCTCAATTCTATCAAGTATATCCCTGAGATGTGTAAGCTCGCTCTCGACTCTAATTAATGTTCTCGTTGCTTCTTCCTGTTCGTCAACCTGTTCCTCAAGTTCTGCTACCTGTCGCTCCAAGTCTCCCATATCATTTCTTAATTGAGATACTTCTACATTTACAGACCACACCCAGCCAGCAAGAGGCATAATAATTGCCCCTAATACAAGTGTAAATATTTTCCACATATCTGGTTTCATGTCGCTAATCCATTCATACTTAGTATCGCAATCAATCCAGGCACATTCTTACGCACGTAAACACCAGAGAATAGTGTCTCGCATCTACCGCCGACATAAGCGATTGCTGACTCAATGTTTTTACTAACTCTTGGATCTGCCACCATTTCCTCAGACGCCACTAAGATTAGGGAGCCGGCTGCAGCTTTTCCTTTAGGTGGTGGGCAGGCAGACCTATTCATACAGTTGTGTAGGATCACCGATCCAAGCTTTCCAGTATTTGGATCTTTTATCATGGTTGAGCCGAGAAAAGCTCTCCCGTCGTTGCCCAAGCATGTTTCCAGATCTTTACTATCAAAAGATTGGATCGGTGAATCCTCGGTGGAGAGTTTTAGCACCTGGGCGAACGACTTAGCAAATTGTGTGTTGGCGACAGGATACATGCCGAGCATGCCGATCCTACCGCGAAGCAAGCGCGTTGCGCGCTCGTTATCTAGAATGATGTGTGGGTGCTTGGCAACATCGTTTGCCAATGTCAGCGCATTTCTAGCGATTGTGGGGTTAAGGTTTTCCTGTGCTGTTGGCCAAGAGACAATATATACTACCTTTCCGGAAGACTGAACAGACTTCATATAACGTTCGAATACCGGGTGAAGTGCAGTCACAGAACTACCGGTTCCGCCGCCTCCGCCAGCAAGAACAAACAGCCAGTCAACCTTTCCAAGTTTAATGCGCAATGCGTCTTCTACGATTGCACCGTTAGTAGAGAAAACCTCTTTACCGTAATCTACATTCTTCCCGATGCCGTCACTGTCGGGAATAAGAACAACGTGATCTTCTTCCACGTTCTTCGGGATGTCCTTGCCTGTGGAATTCACAAGCAGAGTCTTATTAAAGCCAAGCTCTAAGAAAGCATTAGCCATCTTGTTTCCGCCCCCACCAACACCAACAAAGCCTACGTTAATAGACGAAGGAGCAGTGTTTTCTGGAAGGAGATCTTCATCAGAGTATTCCATCTGTAGTCCGAAGTCCTCAACCATTCCAAAATCTTCTGCTGCGACTTCTTCGTGATAGCTGTCTTTCTCCTGATTAAAGGAGGGTGGTGGTTCTGCGGGAGGCAAAAAATCAAATTCATTATCGTTGTCTTTATTGCTCATTGTTGCTCCATTGCAAATTCTTCTTCGGCCTGTGCGAGAAGTCTATTTTGTCTTTCGTTGTTAGGAGATGCTGTCACTCTCACGCCGGGCATGCCTCTCATAATGCCTTTTACCATATCGATATATTCTCTATCAGGGTCTCTCTCGGCTTGTCGCTTCTCCCAAGCTTCTCTATCAACATCGCTCATTCCGCCTCCATAACTTTTCTTAGGCTTTTTTCGATACGGAGATGCAATCTCGGGTTCGCCTTGCGAATCAAAAACAGCGCCATAATCGTGACGACCATAGGACTCTTCAAGCTCTTCTTCAGAAGCAGGTGCACGCTTGAAAAGAGTAGCCAACTGATTAATCAGAGCAACTCCTGCGGTTCCAATGGTTGCCGCGAGCACTTCGGGCTGTCGAATAAAATGTTGTGCTGCATCGGCCACTAGCTGGAGATTTTCTGGCGTAACATTTTCAAGCCCTTCGTTCAACTCTCGTGACTCCATGGCCAATTCAAGCTCTTCTTTGATAATCTGTTTAAGTTGGGATTTTGTGACTTTCATTATTGGTTAACCCTTGCATATCCGCGCTTTTTGTCTATAACAATTTGCATATCAACGCAGTCTTTGAGCGAATCAAGGTGTGAGATAAGCAAAACGTTCTTAAAATACACTTTAATTAGTTCCAAGATTCGAATAAAACCCTCCATATTTTCTTCGTCTAGCGCTGTTCCCGGCTCATCAAGAATGAATAAATCACTCTTGGGCAGTGAAGACACAGATAGAAGCGCCAACCGAATAGCCATCGCAGCCATCGTTTTCTCTGCACCTGAAGCCATTTCAATCGGGCGCTCATCGTATTGCGGGTGCTTGATAAAGATGTCAAACTTATTGCCAGAACTCTCAAAGAAAATCTCAAACTCCACAATGTTGGCGAGAACCTTGGCAATCTCTTGATTGATTACTGGGATCTTCTTTTTGATAACATCGTAAGCAATTCCGTTTGGATGCATACAGCGCATAAACAAATCGTATGCTGCGAATGAAGATCTTAGATCGTGATATTCTTGCTTTTGCTCTCGCAGCGTTTCTACACGCTGCTCGTAGGAGCCCACAAGTTTAACGAGGTCAAGTGTTTCTTCTTCGCAAGATATGATTTTCTTGTTATTGCTCTCGATGCTCTTTTCTAAAGAACGCTTTTCGCCGAGCAACTTCTCAAGGTTCTCGATTGCTTCCTTATTGTCCTCATACTCAGCAATCTTCGAAGAGATGTCTTTAAGAGCGAGTTCGATCTTTGATTTGACAGTTTTGTTGCGTTCTCGCTCAAGATCGGTTTGCGTTGTTTCTGCTTCAATCTTCTTAATCAATTCAATGAGGCGGCTGTGTTCCATAAGTTTAGTGAACACGTCGGCTGGATTAAGAGCGTTCAAATCAACTGTCGCATTTCGAAGTTCGTGCTCTGCGAGATCTTTGCTGGCGACAGCGATATGAGCTTCCCTAACAAATTTATTTTCACAGCAGAACTTACAATTCGGATCGTATTCGTGCTCTTCTAATAGCTTTTCCTTTTTCTTGATCTCGGATAGTTCTTCTCTGAGTTCCTTTTCTTTTTCACGCAACTGATCAATCTGCATCTGAAGCTTCATGAACTTGGCGATGTCAACTTTATTAGTCTTACTTTTAGAATCATCAACTACTCTCTTCTTTCTCGTAATTTCTCGCGATTGCTCCCGGATCTTCTCTGTAAGCAGTGCAACTTTCTCGGTCTTACCCTTTTGTTCTTCGCGAAGTTTGGCGATATCAATAAGCTCGTTAGGAATTGCGGAGATTTGTGTATCTAGGGCGCCCAGACTATCTTGCAAGAGGGCTAGCCCCTCCCTTAATTCGGTACAAAAATATTTATTGGCTACTACACTATCGCGATGATCTTCTAACATTTCATTCACGGTGTCGATCTCCTCATTATAATCCTTATCTTCATGCTTCTTAAGCATTACCTTGGCTTCGACAGAATCTTCCTTTGCCATTCGGAATTTCTTCTCAAAAACCTCCAGATCTAAGAACTTCGCAATGATTTCCTTTCGTCGCGTTGAACCTTCGTCAATGAACGCGAGCGCTCCGTGTTGGGAGGCCAACGACGATACCATGAAGTCATCGATAGTTCCGAAATGCTTGCGAATGTTTGCATCAGTCTCGTTACGTGTTGTGCCATTAAGTGAAATTACCTCATCAGTGATGTGATCTCGCATCTCAAAGTTTAAATCAGTCTTTGCTTCTTGAGTTTCAACCCCCTTTAATCTCTTTACGTACTTTGTGGACTCTCGTTCAATTGTGTACGTGGCGTTGTTGGCCTCAATCTTAAGTCTTCCGCGTCCACTATCTCTATTCTGGTTGATGACATTGAGGTTCTTTCGCTCATTCTTTGAAGTTGTATTAAAAAGAGTATAAAGAGCAGCGTCGATAATAGAACTCTTACCACTAAAGTTCTTTCCGAAAATGCCAACAATACCATTAAGCCTATCAAAATTGACAGCATTCTTTTCTCCATAGTTAAAAAGATTATCGAATTCAAATGACTTTAGCCTCCAATTTACATTGCGCGCAATCTCCTCTTTCTCCTCGATAATTTTGTTGTAAGCACGATTAAGGTCATAAACTTTTTCCATCGCGCCAGAAGGCACCTGAAAGTCTTTAAGATACTCTGAGATAAGCTCCTCTTGGATCTTTGGATCTCGCAAGTTCTCTGTCTGCAATCCGTTGGTAATATCCTCTACATTTCCGCGTTCGCCACTGGCACGATTCAGAAACGAAATGCTTTCTGGCTTAAACCTGTGCTTGGCAATATCCATTGCTCTGCGCATAACATCAAGCGGCAAGTTATTGGTGCTAACAAGGCGAAGTCTGGCGCCAGTTGGCACGTCAATCTTGCGGGGCATCCTGCCCTTCAATGTGAGAGGGATTGTAAAGAACGGCTTTGGATTCTTGAGCACAATCGGCTCAATATCCCAATCATCCTTTGATTTAATATCCCAAATTAGAATTCCCTTATCGTTAGTCTCGCCGTGATTCTGTTGAACGGTAGAGCCTGCGTACCATACGCGGCCTTCTTCGTCCAAGAACTGGCGCCTGTGGATATCCCCAAGCATTGAGAAATCGTGGTCATCAAAGATTGTGATTGTGTCTTCGCCATTAACCATCGTCCAATTCATATCGGTTTTACAATTGCTAATTGAGCCATGATAGAGCGCGATGTTGATCTTGTCTGGGTTGCTTGGCTTTATCCACTTCTCTCGATCGAAGACCGAAAGCACATTCAAGCAGAACTTATCGTCCAAGTGTGTTTCGCCAGAATCTTTGAGCAAGTTGAGTCCGGCTAAGTTTAACGCATCCACAATCGGTGTGAGTGCATCCTGGCGGCTGCTGTTCTTTAAGTTGCCGTCGTGGTTACCCAAGATAATATATGTGGGAGCAATCTCCGCTAAGTTGCGGAAGAAGCCAGAACACATTTCCACAAACTCTGGTGAGATTTGTGTCTTCGTGTGTGCGATGTCGCCGCAGTGAACGATGTAATCGACTTCTTGTTCTCGTAATGTTTCGTATAATTGTTCAAAGACAATCCTATACTCGTAATGATACTTCAGATTTTTGATATGAGTATCGCTTATATGTGCAAACTTCAAGTTCCCTCCAGACGTAGTTATGCCGTTAGTATTATAATACCCTATGCGGGATCTGTTGTCAAGACTTTTTTAACTGTCGACTAATCGTCGTCCCCAAATCCATGTTGGGCGCCTAAGATCATTGCCGCGGCGGCATGGGGAGCAGACAGTTGCAAAGCTTTAGCTACATTTTTAACAAGGTGTTCTTCGCCTAAATGCTGACCTATGCGATAAGCATGCATAGATACGTCGATATTCATACGATCTCCAAAAAGCTGCGATGCTTCTTCTTGTTTGTTTGGCGCTCTTTTTGTTTGCATAACGGCTTGCTCGCCGGGGGCGCCTGCAGTCACGCTATCTTGATCTACGTTTTTAAGAGGATAAGAAGCCGCAGCCTCTTCAAGCTCTTCCTTAATAATTTGCTTAAGTTGTGTTTTTGTGATTTTCATAATAATAGTGCCCCGATCGCTCCATAGAGCATCATTCCCATAACAAATGTAGCCATTCCAAGAATTCCCAATATCTTTAAAAGCTCCAAATCGCTTATGCCTTTCTTAAAAAGATATCGTGAAAGTTTTCTTAGCATTAAAAGATTGACCCCAAGTTGACCTCTCCGTCTTCAGTGTCTTTAATAATCTCAAGCTCTTCTCCGGCGAGACGTAGCTCTCGTTTAAGCTTTTCAGCATGTTCCCATGCTGACTCATCAGTATGATCTCGATACGAATGTCTTTTTATCAAGCCACCATCTTCATCACGAACGTCGATATAATACTGATTCATGAACTCTTCTTCTTGACCAGCGCGATTAATATGATGGCGGCGGCGCATTTTCTTGAGCATATCCCCTAAGCCTTCTTCAAGCTCTTCCTTAATAATCTGTTTAAGTTGGGATTTTGTGATTTTCATTTCTTCTTTTCGCAATAGCCTTTCAAGCCTCTAGAGAGATCATAGCTTTTGGATTCGGGGCCTTTGGACTCTTTGGCGTATCTCCATTTTCCACCTTCACTTTTACATTTCTCTATCTTGTCTGGATCATCTTGGCCCGATTCGCCGCCGGCGGGCTGATCGTGGGGATCTGTAGCCTCACTCAGCGCCTCCTCCTTCTCGTCCATAAAATAACGAGGATCAATAAATTTTGTGTTTTTTCTTCTAGCCATGGTGTTCTCCTATACTGCCGACAGCAAATCTAACAATAAATAGTTATCTCTGTCGATAAAGGTGGCGTTTTGTTTTCTTTGCTCAAACACATCTTTTGGCATAGAGCCGACATCTTCATATCCGCTTACATCTATCTTGTACAACTCCACGTCATACTTCAAAAGTGTCTTGATTACTTTTCGTTCTTTTTCTGCTGCATCAGGATCAAGTGCGACGTAGACTGGTGTGTCGTTGTAAACAATTTTCTTGATGAGCGAAGAATCAGTGCGTAGCGTCGAGCCCAATATTGGGACAGAATTTCCTGCGTTGATTGCATCGAATACCCCCTCTACAAGAATCAGGTCTTCGCTCCAATTAACATACAATTCATTAAACACGATGTTTTTGGAGGCACGTGGATTCTTGTATTTGTAAGTATCGCCATTGTAACTTCTGGCCACAAAATAACTGACATTTCCGTCATCATTGAAAGAAGGCACAACAATTCTGTTGCGATATTCTCCGCTGAAACAATATCCGATCTTCCACTTTAGGATTTGTAAATCAGTAATACCTCGTGATTTCAGATAGTTGCGAGCATATATACCGGTCTTTGGTATGTTGTCGTGGCAGAGGCTTACGAATTCTTCCGGTAGATCGACTGTCGGATCGTTTCTCTCCACGCCTCTCTCAGCAAAGAGATCATCAAATCTTTCCAGATCTTGCCGACCGAATATTTCGTCCCATTTCTGTAATTGTGTATAGGAACCAAAGCTCCTAATAAG
>Ga0208011_1000040_pt1 | contig 63714 bp, 62 predicted proteins | sample 7_EtaG_FD_184080 | JGI IMG/M metagenome (GOLD analysis project Ga0208011, IMG submission 184080) | Marine viral communities from the Subarctic Pacific Ocean - 7_ETSP_OMZ_AT15161 metaG (SPAdes) (version 2) | ecosystem: Environmental > Aquatic > Marine > Oceanic | place: Pacific Ocean | collected...
TTATTAACGAGCTTGATATTGATATCATTTCTAGGCCGAATGTTAAAACAATCGAAGTACCATATTTTTCTTGTTCAACCAGGTTGATGGATAGTCCTCCAGTACCTCCAAATGTGAATATTATTCCATATAAAAATGTTAATAATAAAATTAAAATTAATTTAAGTAGTAACACGGGAGAAGTTAAACAAGAGCCAATAATTATTCAAACTGAAAATGGAGATAAAGAATCTTTAAAAAATGTTTACGAAGCACAAGAATTAGTACAAGGTTCTATTATAGAGTTTCAAAGTGATGATCCACCTCAGACTTTTCAAGTGTTTAGGTTGAATACTGAGCCCACCAGTTATGAAGACTTCAAAGATACCATGAGGGAATATGATGTGACAGGATTTTCTTCTTTTTCTTTAGATGATCGTTTGGTACCCAATACAAAATATTATTATACTTTTAGAGTTAAAGATATACATGGCCATGTCTCTAACCCTAGTGAAGTTTATAAAGTAGAACTTATTGATAATTCTGGTGCAGTTTATTTATTAGTTGATATTTTTGAATTCAAACCAAAAGTTCTTAAAAATAAAAAATCTATGAAAAGATATCTTTCAATCATTCCTAAAGCAGAGCAAAGATTTATTAATGAAGAAAAAACACAAATAGAATTTGACGATACCAATATTGGTAAAACAGCAGTTGGCCTAGAACCGGTGCTTGGGCAGGCTGAAGAAACTATTTTCAATCGTGGTCCAGAAAAATATTTTAAAATTAGACTTATTTCAAAAAAGACTGGTAGAAAACTAGATATTAATGTCGCTTTTGAAACTAAGCATATGAATAAGGAAGTAAAAAAGAAAGAAGATATTAAGGATTCTGATTCTGGAACGACGGCTTATTAAAGGGATATTTAAAATTAACTTTTTTATAAAAAAAGAACTACTTATAGTATAAAAAGGAGTGAATCTATGGCTTTTCTTGACAATAGCGGCGACATTATTCTTGATGCCGTATTAACCGACACAGGAAGGATGAGGCTTGCAAAAGGAGACGGCACTTTTAAAATTACAAAATTTGCCTTGGGTGATGATGAAATTAATTATAATAATTATAACAGCAATCATGCATCAGGAAGCGCTTATTATGACTTGACTGTTTTGCAAACTCCTGTTTTAGAAGCTTTTACAAATAACACATCTTTGATGAAAAGTAAACTGCTTTCAATTCCAAGAACGAATCTTTTATATCTTCCAGTCCTGCTCTTAAACCAATCAAATACCAGACGCAGACTAAATAACACTTATGGTAAAAAAGATGGCACACACTATGTTGTAACCGTTGATGAAAGAACATCAAGGACAACATTAAGCAATACTGACAATCCTCAACCAGGCCTCATTCCTGCAGACGTGGACAACGATCCAGATGGCGTTATGAACGGTTTTGAACCGGGTGTTAATGAAGAAGTATATATTCGTATTGATCAAGGGCTGAACACTGATGAAATTCACCCAAAACATAGATTATCGAGTGACTTGATTGAGACCCAATATATAATTGAGATGGACAATAGATTGGGAACGATTGTTACAGCAGGAGATATATCCGCGATGCCCGGGCAACCAGGCACACCAGCTGCAGTTTCTTTCATAGATGACGACAACATTGCTAGTTATTTTCTGTCATTAGGAACTGACCCGGGTTTTGTTAAAGATATTACTGGTTGGACTGCGCCCACGACAACAAGTCTTGAGAACAGTCAGTTAAAAGGTCCGCGCGGCACTACTTTGAGATTTAAAGTTGCTGCATCAACAGAGCTACAAACAAGCAATTTCTTATTTCAAAGATTGGGCACAACCAGCTTTACGACCTGGGCATTGCCTACTACCAGCAATGGCGGAGCTGGCAACGCAACAGTACATTATATTGATTCAACAATTAGAATTACAGGCGCCACAACTGGATATAGAATAGATATTCCAGTCAGGTTTGCCAAACGAGTAGATTAAAGGTAAAAAACATGGCTACAACATTTAAAACTTACGCGAATAACGATATTACAACAACTAGAACATTGCTTCACGAAGCAATTCCCATCACGGGAACGATTGTTTCTGGTACATATGGGGCTAGTACTATTGAACTTGGGTCCGAAAACAATATTAAAAACTATTCTCATGGAATGTTTCAATCTGTTTATGATTATCCATATCTAAGTTCATCTGCAAATCATATTTTTGATATTACTTGTGGATATCATTCTAGTTCAAGATGGCATATGAATCGTACTCACGACGGCCACCCTTATGGCGATGGCTCAGCCAATTATCAAAATAGTGACAAATTAAATCTCTATAACCAAATGGCTCAAATTCTTATGGGTCACAATACTGATGGGACAATTAAGAAATTTAAAATTCCTGGCGGGCAAGATATTCTTCAAGCTTATTTTTTCAGCTTCTCTCGTTTGTTAGTGAAAGACGAAATCAAAAAAGGCTCCTTTAATCTTTACATGGGCACTGGTTCTGTTGCCTCGCCGGGTTCGGCTGATGGATTTGTGTGGGAAGAAATCACCAGAATTCACGACGACCAGAGTACCGGATCATATTATACTGATTCTCCAGCTGGAGAATATGGTGTTGTATCAGCGTCTATAATTGCTGGCGTTACAAGCCCAGATCTGCGTCACCACACTGGTCCAGGTGTAGGCGGCTCCGGTGTCTCCGGTTTGCTGTTTTATCAAGCAGGCATACTTGTTCTTTCTGCTTCTGATGGCTTTCTTAATGAAATTACGGCTTCACGAGCAGACTATCCAGCACCGCTTCCCATCCAAAAAGATGGCGCCGATGGTGTCGCCAGAGGAGGAATCGCTACCTTTGGAGCGGTATTAACAGGCTCCGCAATTTCAGCCTCTGCTGATGCATTTAGAAACAGAATCCAAAGCATTTCTTTTAACAACACGACAGAGTTAAATTCAACAATTTATTTCTGTAGAGCAAATCATAATGAATTTAACTATAGCGCAAACCCAACTTATTTGAGCGCTAGTAAAATTCAAGTTAAAAATACTTCATTAGATCAGCCTGTGTCATATATTACTACAGTTGGACTATATTCTGCTGATAATGAATTGTTAGCAGTTGCCAAGCTCTCTGAGCCTCTGAAAAAAACGCCCGATACAGAGCTGACAATGAGGGTGCGTCTGGATTATTAAAAAATGCCATACTATAAGTTTGGACCAACTGATATATTTCATAATAGAATAAAAACTCATCCCAAAAATGAATTTGTTATCTACGATGGTCAAGTATATTATAACAGTAATCCAAGATTTGCAAGAATAAATACAGATGGCACAGATGATCTTTTAAATCATGTTCCATATGGATATGTTAGTTTGTATGAATTAAATGTTGATAGGGCAAGTGGTGAATTAATATACCCCTTTATAACTAAGCAAGGAAGTTTAACATCGTTTAAGACAGTTGCAACTAGTCAATTTAACACTGACTTTGCATATGGAGATCAAATGAGCAGTACTTATCCTTTGTCTGCTTCTATATCGTTTTCACATTCTGCTTTAGATAATCCAAGAGACTATATTAACGCTCTTCAAAATACTTTAGATTATTATAAAATAAACAGCCCTCATTATGCATATTCTTCTTCCGCCATCCCGGGATGTGAAAAAAACTCACAAAAATTAAGCTTAATAAGTATTCCTTCTATTTTTTATGGCTCCTCCATAAGGAAAGGTTCTGTTCGCTTAAAATATTATGTATCTGGAACCTTATTAGCAGAACTACATGACATAGGTAAAAATGGAGAATTAATTGAAGTTACCAGTTCGGTTCATGTTACCGGAAATGTAGCTGGAGTCGTATTGTATAACGAAGGGTTTCTTATTTTGACAGGAACTTGGGATTTGCACGAAGGCGCTTTCGTTGATAAATACCACAAAGGAGATACTGCGGCTGGCAATCAAAACCCGGCATGGATTTTCTTCGCTAATGGTGCGAATGATACTACATATGTTACTGGTGATGCATACTCTTCCAGTTATTCAATGGAATTTGAGGGAGTCAATTATGTCCCAACATTAACAATGTTGGCGCATGCTCCAAAGGGGTTGTTAAATCATTCTAACAATCCAACATATAGAAAATCTGGCTCAGGTGGTGAAACTGCCGTCATCACAGCTAGCATAACAAAGTATTCCGAAGATGATAAGATGTCAATCAAAAATATAGTTACCAGCTCTCATGATCATAGCGCAAGTTTTAAAAAACAAACTTATATTTCTCAAATTGGTCTCTATGACGATGATAAAAATCTTATAGGAATAGCAAAGTTGGCAACACCAGTTAAAAAGACTGAAGATCGAGACTTTACCTTTAAACTTAAGTTAGATTTCTAGTATAATATAATAGTGATTTTGGGACTCGACATATCTACATCAATAACTGGTGCGACCATTATCGATGATATTGGCCAGGTACTGTACTGCGAAGCTTGGGATACGAGAAATAAAAATCACTTTCCAGACTTATGGAGTAAGGCAAATCTTGTAAAAGGTCGATTATTGGATTTAAGAGGAATGTTTGCTATCAAGCATATCTTTATCGAACAATCTTTACAAGCATTTAGACCCGGATTTTCTTCAGCAAAAACTTTATTGACATTGGCAAGCTTTAATGGTATAGTATCATATATATGTCAGGATGAGTTGGGGATTAAACCAGAATATATTGGCGCCTCAACTGCTAGAAAATTAAATGGAATTAAAGTTCCTCGCGGAGAAAAAGCAAAAAAAGTTGTTCTTCAATATATTCTTGACAATGAGCCAGATTTTGTGGTAGAATATACAAAGCAAGAAAATCCAAAGCCCGGCTCTTATGATCGGGCAGACAGTTTAATTATTGCGAAAGCAGGTTATAATTTATGGAAGGAGAAAAACTCCAACTATTAAAAAGTATTTTTGGAAAGTTTCATCATTCTAATGATGAGCATTTATTTTATTGTCCAAAATGCAAACATCACAAACGCAAGTTTTCTATAAATTTAGATAAGAACGTTTATAAATGTTGGATTTGTGATTACTATGGCCGATCTATTCGTCGACTCATAAGAAAATATGGCGACTTCCGGGCTCTGCAAAAGTGGGATAAATTAAATGGACGAGAAGATGTAACAAAATTTGACGACATATTCTCAGATAATATTGAAATTGAGCAAATACAAAGACTTGATTTGCCACAAGAATTTATATCTCTCGCAAACAAAGAACTTCCATTAACCACAGAGCCAGCTTTAAATTATTTAGAAAACAGGGGAATAATAAAAGGGGATATTATTCGATGGAAAATCGGTTGTTGTATGAATGGGAAATATAATAATAGAATAATTATTCCTTCTTTTGATGAAGAAGGTTATGTGAATTATTTTGTTGCGAGAACGTTTAATGGGGCTTGGAAAAAATACTTAAATCCTCAAGCGTCAAAGGATATAATATTTAATGAATTATATTTGGACTTTGATGAAGAGCTTATAATCGTTGAGGGTATCTTTGATGCAATAATTGCCGGCCCAAATGCTGTTCCAATTCTTGGTTCTACTTTGCGCGAGAATTCAAAGTTATTTCAGATGATTGTGAAAAACGATACACCGACTTATATTGGTTTAGATATTGATGCCGAGAATAAATCAAAGAAGATAATAAAGGACTTATTAAATTATGGGATCGAGGTCTATAAAATAGATACATCTGGTTATGATGATATTGGTTCAATGACAAAAGAAGAATTTTCTAAACGTAAAAATGAAGCGTCATTATACGATTCTAATGACTATTTATTATACGAAGCGATAGGAGAAATAAAATAATGCTAGGTTTACTTCACAGATTAAAAAACCTTTTAAACCCAAATCATTACTGTTGTTGTTGCGGATGTTGCGAATGTCCCGGCTGCAGAGGTAGGTGTCACGCCAGATCCCGCAGAGGGAGACCCAAAAAGAAATGAAATTAAACACAACAGATAATTTAAGTGAAGGCGATAGAAGAGCGATTGTAGATCATTTTGCAAAAGAAGTTGTTAACATAACTCTTAAAAATACAAATGGCGATTATAGCTTGGCAAAGAGCATCTTTTTTAAAGCCGCTTCTCATATCCAGAAACAAATAAAAGAGATGGAAAATGAAGATCTCGATTGAAAGATTAAAACAAATCATTAAAGAAGAGCTAGCATCTGAAGACCATCAAGAATACCAACGAATGGGTGCAGAGAATGAGGCAACGGAACTTCTCCAGATTTATAATGATTTTCTCGATACGATTCGAGAAGATGTTACATGGCATAGTATGGTAACGGACCTTGACGAGAAAATTAGATACAAAATACAAGAAATTGAAGAAAAGTTGAACGAGCCGACAAAATAATTCTTGACAAGTAAAATACTTTGTGTTATAGTAACAAGAGAGGCAAAATAGGAGACCAATGAAGTTCGCCCATCTTGCGGATACGCATATTCGCAACTTAAAATACCACTATGAATATCGTGCGATATTCGATCAAATATATGATAAACTACGAGAAGAGAAAGTTGATTGTATTGTTCACTGCGGGGATCTAGCCCACACAAAGACTCAATTGAGTCCTGAATACTTTGAGATGGCATCAAACTTTCTCAAGAATTTAGCGGACATTGCACCCACTTATATCATACCAGGAAACCACGATGGGAACCTTAGAAACTCCAGTAGGCAGGATGCTATTACTCCAATCGTTGAGGCGCTAGAACACCCAAATCTGTGCCTCCTGAAGGATTCTGGTGAGGTACAGTTGAGCAACGAGTTCACTTTAAATGTGCTTTCAGTTTTCGATGAAGACAATTGGGCTGCCCCGAGTGAAGAAAACAAAATTAATATCGCTCTTTATCATGGTTCTATTTCTGGAGTAAAGACAGATCTTGGTTGGACTATGGAACATGGTGAAAACGATGTATCAATTTTTGATGAGTTTGATTTTGCCTTTCTTGGAGACATTCACAAGACAAATCAGATATTAGATCATGATGGAACAATTCGTTATCCTGGATCAACAATACAACAAAATCATGGAGAGTCTAATGACAAAGGCCTGTTGATCTGGGACATTCGAGATCGTGATGATTTTGATGTTAAGCATGCTTCATTTGTAAATCCAAAACCTTTTATCACAGTCAATCTTACTCCTAAAGGAAGAATTCCTAATAAAATAAATATTCCAGAAGGCGCACGTCTCCGTCTGGTTTCTAACAATAATCTTTCATTAGATGTGTTAAAGAAATCTGTTGACGTCGCAAAAGCTAGATTTAAGCCAGAAAGTGTGACTTTTTTAAATAGAGCTTCTGGAGATAGAACAGATATCTCCGATTCAATTAATAATATATTTCAAGAAAACTTACGAGATTCAGCAGTCCAAAAGCGTCTTATTAAAGATTACTTGAAAGACTATGATCCTACAGATGATATAATAGAAAACGTACTGGAACTTAATAAAAAATATAGTTCTGTTGTTGAAGAAGATGAAGAAGTAGCAAGAAACATCAATTGGAAACTCAAGAGTGTTGAATGGGATAATCTATTCAATTATGGTGAAAAGAATAAAATTAATTTTGAAAATTTAAATGGTGTTGTTGGTATCTTTGGAAAGAATTTTTCAGGCAAGTCAAGCATTATCGACAGCTTGTTATATACAGTTTACAATTCTACTTCAAAAAACAATCGTAAGAATCTTCATTTGATTAATCAAACAAAAGACGATTGCAGAGGGAAAGCAGAGATCGTTATTGGTCACAATGTTTATGAGATAGAAAGAACGTCAGAAAAATATGAAAAGAAACTTCATGGCAACACGACAATTGAAGCGAAAACAGATATTGAATTCTCTAGACATGATAAGGTTGTTGGAGAGAACATAAGTTTAAATGGCTTGTCTAGAAATGACACAGATAAAAACATAAGAAAGATGTTTGGAACAATTGATGATTTTCTTTTTACATCAATGGCTTCGCAGCTTGGTTCTCTTATGTTTATTAGTGAAGGGTCTACAAGAAGAAAAGAGATCCTTGCTAAATTCCTTGATTTGGAAATGTTTGAGCGCAAGTTTAAACTAGCGAAAGATGACGCTGCAGATCTGCGAGGAATGCTTAAAAGATTAGAAGGTACAGAATTTGATGAGCAAATCGAAGAAGTCAATGAAAAGCTTGCTGGCGTTGAGAGCGAAATTAAGAAACAGGAAATTTCTTGCGAAGAGATAACAGAAAAAATGGATGTGTTTCAATCACAGGTTGATGATATCAATGAAAGGATAAATATTATTCCAGTTGAAATAATCAACATAGAAGAGATAGAAAGAAATTTAGAAAACAATAAGAAGGAAAAAGATCTATTAACTGGAAGAAACAAAAAGTTTTCTGACAATATTAAAAACAATAATGAGCTTTTAAATAAGATTCAGATTTTCTTAAATGAAGATTTTGACATCGAAGAGATTGAAAATAATAAATCAATTGTTGTTGAAAAGCAAAATCAATTAAATTTAATTTGCAACGATATTAAAGTTCATGAAACTAAACTCAAAATTAAAGAAGGAAAGGCTGCTCTTTTGGGAGAGGTCCCATGTGGAGAAGAGTTTTCACATTGTAAATTTATCAAAGATGCTTATGGCGCATTAAAACAGCTTGATGAAGTTAAAAAAGAAATCGATAACTTGAGAACTTCAGAAGTAAAAACATCTAATGAAATTAATGATCTGGATCCAAACAAGATTGAAGAGCATATTGAGAAACACAATAAGCTTCTTGAGAAGAAGAGTGAATTAAATTCTGAAAACTCTTCATACGAACTTGAGATCCAAAAAAACAAAACAAAAATTGTTGGATATAAGAAAGAAGCTGAACAACTAAATGAAAAAGTAGTAGAATATAATAAGAACAAGTTAGCAATTGAAAATCTAGAAGCATTAAACTTTGAGAAAGATAATTTTTTGAGAGCTATAGTAAAAGAAAAAGAAAATTTTTCAATATGTCAAAATCGTCTTATTGAACTTTCAAAAGAGCACGGCTCTATCGAACAAATGCTTAAAAATCTTGAAGATGACAAACAGGAACTTCACTCGCTCCGCGAAGAATTTGCTGCTTATGATTTGTTTATGAGATGCATGCATTCGAATGGCATCGCTTATGATATTATCAAAAAGAGACTTCCGATCATTAATATAGAAGTAGCAAAGATCTTAGCAAACATTGTGGACTTTGAAATCTTCTTCGAAGCGGAAGACAAGAAACTTGAAATCTTTATCAAACATCCAAGATTTGATGCGAGACCAATTGAATTAGGTTCTGGCTCAGAAAAGACAATTGCTGCGATGGCAATACGATTGGCATTGTTAAATGTGTCAAGTTTGCCAAAGCCAGATCTATTTATATTAGATGAGCCAGCAACGGCTTTGGATGAAGAAAATATGGAAGGGTTTATTAGAATCTTAGATATGGTTAAATCATATTTTAAAACTGTTCTTCTCATTTCCCATTTGGACACTCTAAAAGATTGTGCAGACATGACAATTGAGATTGAGAAGAAAGGTAACTTTGCTTATGTTAATTATTAAGGAGGAAATATATAATGCAAACAGCTGAAAAAATTGCCACTAACGGGTTAGAAGAACTTTTGAGAAAAGTTGCTAAACTAGAAAGGGTTGCCGAGTTGGCAGCTCAGCTTAGAGAAACGTATGGTGATAAGTTTTCTTCATATAACGAAAAACAATATGTTCTTGAGAAGCTTGATGAGAGCTTACAAGAATATGAGTTGTTTTTAAATAATTAAGACTAGATAATATAATATTAAAAGGAGAAATATTATGGCTAAAATGAAAGCTTTTATGGACAAGCATGTCGAGAGATTTATAAGTAGGAAATTTTTGGCGTGGATGACAGCAACCGGACTGGCTATTCACGGCTCAGTAACCAGTGATAACTGGGTTGCTGTTACTCTAGCTTATATCGGGACCCAAGCGTTAGTTGATATGGCAACAGCTTGGAAACATGGATTTAAAGAGTAATGAGTTGGCTAACATTTAAACTCTCTGTTAAGAAGAGTTTCCTTTGGTTAAAAACTTATTGGTATTTTCCAGTTGTACTGGTCTATACTTTCGTTCTTTGGCTTGTTTTTAGGAAAAACGTTTCTGCTGCTGTTGGAGTTTTAGAGATAAGAAGCGATAGTTATAAAAAGCAAATTGATGTTATCAACGAATCTCATGCAGCCGAGAAAAAAGAAAAAGAACATTTAAATAAAGTTTTTGACGAAACAATTAAAAAAGTTGAGACAGAATTAAAGAAGAAGAACGAAGTTCTCGACAAGGATAAAAAGAAAAGAATTAAAGAAATTGTTGAAAAACATTCTGACGAACCACAGGAGCTGGCCTATTTAGTTAAGGAGGCTTTTGGTTTTGAAGTTGTTGAATAAAATAGTAGCAATTGTCTTACTTATATCTTTTCCATTGTTGGCATTTGCCGATGATACTCCAAAAATCAAGCCAATGAACAAAGGTGAAGTTGCCCCTTTCGCAGGAGTCCTCTTTAATTCTACTGCTATTGCTCAAACTATTGCAGAAAAAGAATACAATGCTGAGCAATGTAGATTGAGAACTGAACATTTGGAGCAAAAAGAAAAAGCAAAATGTGATCTTTTAGTTTCAACAGTGAGAGTGGAAGTTGATTTTCTGCAGAAGAAATATGATTCAATTTTAAAAATTAAAGATGAAGAAGTCAATAGGCTTCAAAAATTTGCTTTAGAAAAACCAAATAAAAACTCTCATTGGTGGCTCGCCGGCGGAATGGTTGCAGGCATTGTGACATCAGTTGTGATTTTTTATGCGGCAGTAGAAATAGGAGAGAGAGACTAATGTGTTTGATATGTATTGAATATAATAAAAACAAATTGACTTTAAATGAAGCATGGAGAAATCTTCATGAGATGACAGAACAAATTGGTGAAGAACATGTTTGGGAAGTTATTAACAAACTTTGGGAAGAAGAGTTAAAAAGAGAAGAAGAAAATGAGTCGTAGAGGCGGTGTCGGCGTTGGCAATTGGACAATACAAAGAATATGGAAATCCGTACAGAATTATTTAGATAGGCATCCCACGTTTACTGGAGGCCTCACAGTGGCTGCAGCAGGCATCACTGCCACAAAAACAGCGGCAGCCCTACTTAACAACTCAGCCGGAGCTGCCGTTACCCCATCGGCCTTTGGCGGCGACGCTGCAGCCCTTACAATGAACAGTATTAGATCTGGTACGGTCACAATTACTCTTGGAGGCAATTTCACAAATTCAGGCGGCGAAGCGCTTGGAGTCACTGTTAACTGTGATCAAGTAACTGCGAATGATGTCATCGTCTGCAGTATGGGACAATCAGGCGCTAGCACTGCAGCGGCTAATATCGCGTATATGAACGTGGCTGCGAATCATGTTCGCGACACCGCCGCCATGACCTTCTGGGTTAGCTTTGGATATGGCACTTACGATTACGATGCTGGCAATGGCTCTGAGGTGATTTTGTTGAATTGGGCATTGCTATAATAAATGACCGTCCAGAATAAAAACTTAACAAACCTTCATAATTTGCTATAATTATGAGTATGTTTGTACAAATAGGAGATTTATAACATGGCAGACAAGCAAGAACAGCAAATAGAAACTGCTAATCAAGCTCTTAGTATGCTAGTACAAGGTGTTGAACTAGCTCAAAAAAGAAGTGCTTATAACTTAGAAGAAGCTGCGCTTCTTTCCCAGGCGGTTAAACTATTTTCTGATAGATCCCCCTCACAGGATGAACCTGTTCAGGAAACTGAAGAAACTGAAGACAAAAGCTAATAAAGCTTTGTTATAATAATGAAAAAAAAAACAAAGATCCCAACTACGTAGCAAAAGTTGAACAAGCCATTGAAAAAAAATATGGCAAGGAAGCAGTAAGTCATCCACGAAGCAATTGGAACGATGAAAAAGAAAAGAAATATATTGAACAAGCTGAAGAATTTGCAAAAAAACAACGCAAGAGCAAAGACAAAGCTGAAAAGATAGAAAAAGACGGGTTTTTGATCAGCAAGAAACTAATTACAAAGAGTAGTAATAGAACTTGTCCAGTTTGTGATATTTACTCTTTCAACATTAAGGATGACATATACATGAATAAATATGATTGTTGTTTTAAATGTTTTCTTCAATATGTTGATGAAAGAGAAGAACGTTGGAAATCTGGCTGGAGACCAAATATAGGAGATAAATAATGGCCACTATTTTAGACATAATTCAAGGTATTTCGCAAGCCGCAGCAAATGCTTATGATGGTTCTCACATTGAAGAATATTCTCATGATGGCAAGGCTAGAAAAGTGGGACTTAAGAGAGAAGAAGGAAACCCCATTCTTGATTCAAGAGTTATGGACGGCTTTAATGTTAAATATTATGGCGATTCGCTTTGTATTGAATATCATGGAGAGACCAAATTAAAAGAAGTCCACAACAGAAACAAATTTGAAGGTGAAATTAACACGATGCTCAACAATATTAAAAAGTATTTGCAAAAAGAGTACAAATCAATAACAAGCAACTCTTTAACTCTTACAAAAGAGGGTGAATCAGATATTTTGGTCCAACATATGAGTAATATTAGGTCCTGGGTACAGGCGAAACAATATTATAAAATTGGTGGTCTCAAAGGAGTCGAACCGCTCAACACCAAAAGCGATAAAAACCGTTTAGACGATGCAGTTAAGAATTGGATTTCTCTCGGTAATGGACCAAAGCCGAAAAACGTTACCAGAAAGAAAGAGTAATGATAAGGAATGAATGTCTTATCAGCTAACAAAAAAAGAAATCACAAAAGAGGTCCTCAGAAGTGGAAAGGATCCAGTTTATTTTATAAACAACTATTGTAAGATTTCACACCCAATGAAAGGTTTGATTCCTTTCAAATTGTATGATTATCAAGAAGATCTTATTAATGATTTTAATGATTATCGTTTTAATGTTATTCTCAAAGCACGACAGCTTGGTATCTCAACAATTACAGCAGCCTATGTTGTTTGGTTAATGATGTTCCATCGAGATAAAAACATTCTTGTTATGGCTACAAAATTTAGCACAGCAGGCAATCTTGTAAAAAAAGTTAAATCTATTATTAAACGTCTTCCAAACTGGATGCAAATAACTAAAGTTATTGTTGATAACAGAACAAGTTTTGAATTAAGTAACGGATCGCAGATTAAAGCATCTTCAACTTCTGGTGATGCCGGTCGTTCAGAAGCGCTATCTCTATTGGTTATAGATGAGGCCGCTCACGTTGAAGGTCTTGAAGACTTGTGGACAGGTCTTTATCCTACAATCTCTACTGGTGGACGCTGTATTTCATTAAGTACTCCAAATGGCGTCGGAGGATGGTTCTATAAAACATATATTGATGCCGAGGCTAGAAGAAATGATTTCCATCCTATAAGATTAATGTGGGATGTCCACCCAGATCGTGATCAAAATTGGTTTGATAAAGAAACTAAGAATATGTCTATCAGACAGATCGCACAAGAGCTGGAATGCAACTTTAACACTTCAGGTGAGACTGTCTTACATCCGGATGATATAAAATTTATTGAACAAAATATAAAAGAGCCAAAATACAGAACTGGCTTTGATAGAAATTTCTGGATTTGGGAAGAATATAAACCAGAACACACATACATGATCGCTGCCGATGTTGCTCGTGGAGATGGACAAGACTTTTCAGTTTTTCATGTGTTTAAATTAGAAACAGCTGAAGTTGTTGCAGAGTATCAGGGGAAAGTAGCTCCGGATATATTTGCAAATATACTTTCTGATGCAGGAAAAGAATATGGTTCTTGTTTGTTGGTAGTCGAAAATAATTCAGTTGGTTTTGCTGTTCTAGAAAAGCTTAAAGATACAGACTATCCAAATATTTATTATTCAATTAAATCTACTCATGAGTATATAGACCAGTTGACTGCAGAATACAAATCTAATAGTGTCGCAGGGTTTACCACTTCTTTAAAAACAAGACCAATCATTATTTCAAAAATGGAAGAATTTGTAAGGAACAAGCTAATTACAACGTACTCGTCTAGACTTTATAATGAGTTTAAGACTTTTGTTTGGAACAATGGGAAAGCACAAGCTATGAGAACTGGAAATGACGATTTAATTATGTCTTTTGCAATGGGATGCTGGATTAAAGATACTGTATTTGTGGAGAACCAAAAGAAAATAGATTATCAAAAAGCATGTGTAAGTTCAATGTTTAAATCTGACAACGTTATAAACACAACCATTCCAGGAATGCAAGGATATAAACCAATAAAGCGATCTAAAGAAATGCAAGAAAGTATAGATCAGCAAAAAGAATTTGTATGGCTTCTTAAAGGATAAGGAAAAAGTATGGCTAAAAAAACAACAAACCCTCGTAATCCAGAATCAGGTTTATTTAAAAGACTGACGAGATTATTATCAGGTCCAATTATTAATTATCGTAGAGAATCTCCGAAAAAGGATAAGAGAAGAAATCTAGATAAATACAAATTTCAATCAGCCAGCGGCAGACAATTTAAAAAGACTTCGTATGATCCCTTTGAAAATCTTACCGCCAATATTATGGCTAATCAGAATCGTGTTGAAAGATATGCAGACTTCGAACAGATGGAATACGAACCGATTATTGCATCTGCAATGGACGTGTATGCTGATGAGATGACAACTTCAAGTGACCTCCAATCCCTTTTGACGATAAAGTGTCCAAACGAAGAAATAAAAAATATTCTTGATAGTCTTTATCGAAAAACTCTCAATATTGAATTCAATCTTTTTGGATGGGCTAGAACCATGTGTAAGTTTGGAGACTATCTTCTGTACCTAGATATAGATGAAGAACTCGGAGTTAGAAATGCAATTGGAATTCCTAATTCAGAAGTAGAAAGACTAGAAGGTTTAGATCCTGAGAATCCAAATTACGTCCAATACCAGTGGAATTCTGCGGGACTAACTTTGGAAAACTGGCAAGTTGCTCATTTTCGTATTCTCGGGAATGATAAGTATGCTCCGTATGGAACAAGCGTTTTGGAACCAGCGAGAAGAATTTGGCGTCAACTGATCCTTCTGGAAGATGCTATGATGGCATACAGAATTGTTAGAGCGCCAGAAAGAAGAGCTTTTTATATTGATGTTGGAAGTATACCGGCACAAGATGTTGAACAATTTATGCAAAAAGCAATGACTCAGATGAAACGTAACCAGGTTGTTGATTCAGGAACTGGTCGTGTTGACTTACGTTATAACCCGCTAAGTATAGAAGAAGACTATTTTATCCCTGTTCGAGGAGGTGAGACAGGTACAAGGATCGAAACAGTTGCAGGCGGATCTTATACTGGAGATATTGATGACGTCAAATATTTAAAAGATAAATTGTTTGCGGCACTTAAAATTCCGCAAGCATATCTTTTTAGAGGCGAAGGAGCAGAAGAAGACAAAACAACTCTTGCTCAAAAAGATATTCGCTTCGCAAGAACAATACAGAGGCTTCAAAGATCGGTTGTTTCAGAACTTGAGAAAATTGGCATTGTTCATTTGTTTACTTTAGGCTTTAGAAATGAGGATTTGATTTCTTTCAAACTTAGTTTAAATAATCCATCTAAAATTGCTGAACTTCAAGAGCTTGAAAACTGGAAAACAAAATTTGATACAGCTAATTCTGCTACAGAAGGATTTTTTAGTAAGCGATGGATTGCTAAGAATGTATTTAATCTTTCTGATGAGGAATTCCAGAGAAATCAGCGTGAACTATTTTATGATCGCAAATTTGAATCTGCTATTGAGGGTGTCGGAGAAGAGGCATCCGGAGAAGAAGCTGGCTTAGGAGGAGAACTCGGAGGAGAACTCGGAGGAGAATTAGGCGGCGAAGAGCTTGGAGGTGATGAACTCGGAGGAGAATTAGGCGGCGAAGAGCTTGGAGGTGAAGAGGAACTTGGCGGTACTGAGGATGCTGGCGCAGAAGCAGAGACAGCTCTTTTAACTCCTCCAGCTAAACGAGATGAAGATTGGTATAAAACTAAGAGAAGAAATGATGGAAAGACTACAACTTCTAAATCAAAAGGAAAGTGGTACACACCCGTTACTTATGATGGTAGAAAAAACACAGCTAGAAAGAGTAATATGAGATCTCAATTTGCTTATGAAACTGGCAAGAATACAAAGAGAAACGTATTTAAAGGAATGTCAGATATATTAGCATTAGGAAGAGGGTTAACTGAGGAAAAAGATACTACTTATAATGAGGAAGTGAAACTATTTGAAGTTAATCACCAAGTTAGAAGTTTGATTGCAGAATTGGAGTTAAAGGATGACGAAACTAAAACACAACAAGAAGCGTAATACGGCTTTTCTTTACGAGTCTTTAATAAGAGAATTAACAAAATCTATTATTAATAAAGATGATGAAAGAAAAGACAAGATTATTTCAGTCATTAAAGAGCACTTTAGTGAGGATACTCTTCTTTATCGTGAATTAAAACTTTATGGCGCTTTAAACGAGACATATAGTCTGTCACCAAATATGGCAGAGAAATTAATTTTTGAAGTTAAAAAAGAACACTCTATTATTGATAAGAAGAAATTGTTCGTTGAGCAAACTAAGTTAATTAATAAAATTAATAAAGTGATATCAAAATCGATTTTTTCAAATTTCGTGCCAAACTATAAAGATTTGGCAACAATTTATCAAGTTTTTAATACTAGCTCAATTAAGAAGAAAGTTCTGCTCGAGCAAAACATATTTGGAAAATTAACTTATAGAAATAAAAGTGATGACACAAATATGAAAACCATGGATACTTTGGTTTATAAGTCTTTTGTCAAGAGATTTAACGGCAAATATTCAGAAAAACTATTAGAAGAACAGAAGGAGCTTTTGAACAAATACATAACTTCCTTCTTGGATAATGGTATAGAACTAAAAGTTTATTTGAATGAGGAAATAGTTAGACTTAAAGAAAACGTTTCTGATGCTTTAAGTTTAAAAGAGATTAAAGAAGACTCAGATATGCTAATGAAAACGAAAGAAGTCATGAATATCCTTGAAAACTTTAAAAAAGAAAAAATTGATAAAGTTTTAATAAACAAAGTTTTGAAAATCCAAAATTTAGTAAAAGAGATTAAAAGTTAATAATGCCCATTACTATTAAAATAAACAAGTTAGGCCCTGATCAGGAACCTATACAAGAAACTATCAGTTTAAACGCCAGAAAAAGTCTAGATGGCAATATAATGATTTTCGATCACAAAGAAATAGATATTGTTGTTATGCCAAAGGCTCAAAAAGTCTTGGCACTAGCCAAAGACAATTTTTCAGATCAAGTATATGATGCTCAAGAAAGATTATTTTCTTTTCTAAGGAAACAAGGAATTGTAGAGATTGCAAATATCCAGGGCGGTAATGTTTATGGTTCACTAGAAGCCAAACTTGCTACACCGATTAATGAAAAGGTAAGTGCTGTAGAATCTGCATTATATAATATATCGAAATATCTAAAAGAAGAAGAAGAATTTTATATGATGTATGAGTACGACGAAGAGGAAGAGATGGAACAATTAACAGATCCAAGCTCAGAGGACTCGACAGAACTAGGAGAAGTTCCACATGAAGAAAGAAAAGGATCTCTTATCCCTGGTTACATTCGCGGGCCATATGGCATGACATCATTTTATAGGTATTAAAGTGGGGTTATTGTACTTTATTCTTTGCGCCTATGGTTTAACGCAAATTTTGGTGTATGGTTCAGTATTCAACAAAATAAGGCCGGAACATCATTTCTTTCATTGTCCCATGTGTGTGGGGTTTTGGGTTGGTGTATTTTTAGTTGGCGTAAACAGGTATACAGAACTATTTATATTTGATAATAATATTGTTAATTATTTTTTGCTGGGATGCTTAAGTTCTGGCACATCTTATATTTTATGCACATTATTTGGAGATAACGGAGTTAAATATGAACACAGATATTTGGACAGCTAAGTGGAGATTGCAACCAGTGAGGCGTTGCTGTAAAGGATCGTGAATATGTCAAAATTATTGCTAAGAGAGTACTATGAACTTTGTGAAGGTGGCGTTTGCCAAGACTTCTTAACTGAAGCTGAAAAGAAAATGGTTAAAGAAGGTCATGTGTTCCTTAGTGGTATTATGCAAAGAGCTGACACAAGAAATGGCAATGGTCGTATTTATCCCGGCGCCATTCTTGAAAGAGAGATGAACAATTACTCAAAACTTGTAAAAGAAAGGCGAGCATTGGGCGAATTAGATCATCCAGATGATTCAGTCATTAATTTAAAGAACGCTTCTCATCTTGTAACTGATATTTGGTGGGACCAAGGCGCCGTTATGGGGAAAATTCAAGTTCTTAATACTCCTTCTGGCCAAGTATTAAAAGAACTTGTAAACGCTGGAGTAAAACTTGGCATTTCTTCGAGAGGGATGGGCTCAGTTCACGAATCTGAAGGAAATACAATGGTTGAAGATGACTTTCAATTGATTTGCTTTGATATGGTTTCAGAACCTTCAACAACCGGTGCTTATATGACACCAAGACAGCTTCAAGAAAATATTGCAAAAGATGTTTTCACAAAAGCTGATAGGATTAATAGAGTATTAAACAATATACTGAGGAAAACTTAGAAATGAAGAACGATAAGCCTGGAAGAGACCTGAAAGAATCCATCAAAGAAGAAATCGAATCTTTTTTTGAGGAAAAAAGGGTTTTAGAAGAGGAAGCTAAAGAGCTTCAAGAAATGCTTGACGAATATGATGCCTTTATTGTAGAAGTAGGACGAATGCAGAAGAATACGCTTGAGGAAGCTGAACTTCAAGAAATTTCTCCATCATTTTACGGAAAAAAGAAATGGGCTCAACTAGCTGATGAGCCTGACGAACCAGAAGCTGCCGGCAAAGCTGAGCCCGGCGCTATTACAAAAGCAGTAGGATGGGCAGGAGAAAAAATGGCGCAAAGAGCGGCTAAAAAGGCAGGAAAAGAAGCTGAAAAGCAAAGCGCCGCCCGCGAGAAGGCGAAAGCAAAGGCAGGCCCAGATTGTGGAGGCGCCCAACGTGAAGAAGAATTAAAATTAGCCGCAGAAAAAGCTCGTAGCCTCTGGACTAAGTTTAAACATTTCATGTCTCGGAATATGGTGACCGGCGGCTCCTTGGAAAAAGGTGGTAAAATTATTGGTAGAGAGAAGATAGCATCTCAGGCTGGTGAACAGATGAGAAAAATTATGAAAAATACCACCAATGTAACATTTCAAGAGTTTGTCAAGCAAATAGATAATTGTTACCCAGATTTTCCAAACATGCCAGACAATGACAACTTTATGGAAGCCATAGAAACTATAAGAATGTCTTATGACTCAGTTAAAGCTGCAGCCGCAAAATATAAACCGGGTGTACCACCAGATAAACAGCCGGAAGGATATTTGGATCCTCATAGCGCACAAATGGTTGTTCAATCTATGCGCAAATATGTGGATCATGTACTTAATTATAAATTAGCAGACACATACAAGCACCTTAAAGAAAATATGGAATATTGCTCTGAAGAAGAAATATCGGAAGCTCAAGAGTTAATTGATAAAATCCTTCTTGAGGTGAGCGAGAAAGACGTTGCAGCAGCATATGGTACGGAAGGAGAAGAATGGGACACGGAAGACCCAGACGCAGAAACAGAAGGTGAGGAAGAAGGCCCTCTTTCTGGTGAATATATGGCAAAAGGCGGTGTACAGAAAGGCCTAGAAAGTCATGTTTTGCCAACTGTTTTAGGTATGTTAGGCGGCTCTTTCACTATGGGGCATTTTATTGCAGCTGCAGCTTTAAAGGATGCGGCGAAGTGGTTCCCATTAGATGCTGCAGATAGAGCTACGTTTGAAAATGATATTGAAATTGGTTTTGAAGAAGGAATAGGTCCAGAGCTTGCAGCATGGGAAGCCGATCCTGAAGGTTACATGCGCGCAATGGCTAAACGCGCCGGCACCGAGGATTGGCGAGATTTGGCCGGGAATATCGATAAAATTGTAAACGAAGACCCGCGCGTTAATTCTCCAGCTGATATTTTTAGAATGTGGGCGTCATCCGATCCTAGGCATAGCGAAAAAGATATTATTAACGCCATAATAGCACAAGAGACAAATTATGAATGGTCCAAACAGGGTGGCCATCCAAGTATTTGGAATCGAAGCGGAGCAATAACTGATAAAGACTATTTGAAACTGGCCGATACAGTAGCAGAAAAGCACGGCCTTGAGCCTGGAGCGGGAAGCGATCTTCTCGGTGCTGTTGTGGGTACCGGTAAGCCTTCAGGCTTCCCTGGCGGCATCAAAATGGAGTTTACGAACCCGAATGGAGATCTTCCCCCGGGCAGCGGCGGAGGCGCCACACGCGGCCCGTATGGGATGTATCCTTCACCTAACCAACCAAATTCTGCTGGTTTAAACCCGGGTTCCTCCGAATCAGTTAACCAGCTTTGGAAAGATTTCGACGCAGCTGCAGGAGCAAATGCTGATAAATTTGCCAATATGAGTCCTGAAGCTTATGAAGCTTATGCATCTAAAAAACAATCTGTAAATGCAATTCAAGGATTATTGAGTTTGCCCAATGGAACTTTGATTGCTCTAGCAACAAAAACAATAGTACCGATAATAGTTTTGGTAGCTACTAGAAGGTTTGTTGTCCAGGCCGGCGGAAAAGCGGTTGCCATGGCAGGCCTAGGAGTTAACCCACTGCTTATGTATGCCGGCATCGCAGGTATCGCTTCAGGCCTCGGCGTCGCAGCCGCTCGAGCAAAGGGTCGAAAATCATCTAGAGCGAAACAACTCATGGATTTCCAAGCTTACCTAAAAGATATTCCTGTTCCGGAGGGTCTCGAGGTAGAACTTTGTCCAGATGGAATAACAGTGAAAGATGTGGAAAAGTGGCCAGAGACAAACGGTTGCCCACCAGAAGACATTAAAGATCCAGGTACTATAATGCAACCCACAATAATAAGTCTTGATAATGATAGGGTGAAATATTGGCATAGTACTGCGAAACAATCAGGTGCGATTGCGAAGCACGCGATGAAATTCAAAAGAATACAAGATCAGGTAATTATCGGGAGGACCTCTAAAGAAACATCGGACGCGCTCGACCGCGCTCTTGGGGGCTCTAAGGGATCTCCCGGTATCGAAGAACAGGAGTTTCGAGGACCGGTCCAAACGACCGCGCTTCCAAAAGCAGCCAAAGGAGGCAAAGGATCCGGGCGGAAAAACACCGGCCTTCCGGGCGGAAAGCACAAAAGTTACGACGCCATCGTAAAAGCCGCTCAATATGGCGAACGCCGCGTCCTACCATTTTTTGTAATCGATGCCAGTATTTATGGCGATGTAGCGGAAGTTTTTGCCACTAATGCGCCCAAGCTAAAGAAGGTTGGCGAAAATGAAAGTCTTGTGAAAAAAATTGCCACAGTGTTGTTGGGGACTATGGTCAAAAACAAGAAAAAAGTTACAGCCGAAGAAACTTTGAAAGTCATTGCAGCAGTATATAAAGGTGAACTTGGCGACGCGGCCACATCTCCTGCCGCTCTAGAACTTTTTAAAGAAATAGCTATTAAGTTTCAAGCTATCGGTGTAGTTGAAAGTGATGAATTTCCCGAGACGAAGCCACCACCAGTTCCAGCAGGAGCTGGCGGCGAGGCTCCGCTTTCTCCTGAAAAGAAGCCAGGTGCAACTCCTGCAGGGGATCCAAAACAATTAGAGCTTCCACTTCAAGAGTCCAAAACATTTGATCGCTGGAAAAAGATGGCTGGAATTTTAAAAGGTTAAGTAATGAAAAAAACAGATCTTAAAAAAGTGCTAAAACCACTTATTAAAGAATGCGTAAAAGAAACTCTTTTCGAAGAAGGCATTTTATCTAGTGTCATCGCAGAAGTTGTAAAGGGACTTGGAACAACACAACAATTAGTTGTTGAGCAGGAACAAAATAACGAAGATGAGATTAAAAAAATGCAGTTGCAAGAGAGACAAAAGAGATCTCAAAAGATAAATGAGACAAGAAAAAAGATGTTAGATGCCATTGGCAAAAGCTCTTATAATGGAGTCGATTTGTTCGAAGGTACAGCTCCAATAGCAAGTGCCGGCAACCCAGGCGAGTCGACTTCGCCACAAGGTGCTCTTACTGGCGTCGACCCGGGAGATCCTGGAGTTGACATATCAGGTCTTATGAAAAATGCCGGTGTATGGAAAACACTAGCGAAAGGATAAGAAAAATGAAATCAATCAATGTAGAAACAGTTGTTAGAAAAGGCGAAAATATCGAAAGAGCGATAAAAAGATTTACAAAAAAGGTGAAGAAAGAAACTATTATAGAAGATACTAGAGAAAGACAATATTATGAAAAGCCATCTGAAATTAAAAGACGGCTCAAAAAGAGAAGAAAAGCTACTCTAGACAAGTTGAAAGCGAAACAAGAAACTAATTAGTAAAAGAACTGCGACTAGGAGAAAAATATGCCACATAATTATCAATCAGGGTTAGGAAATTCAGCTGCCTATATGGTTTCTGGTCAACCATTCATAACCGGGTCATCGGATGTTGGTAAGCATCAAGAAGTTAAAGTTGAGTTTCCAAGAGTGACAAACAACTTTACAATTGTCGCTTCCGGTTCAGGTGCCACCCCAAAAATAAGAGTACATTTTAATTCTACTAGTTCTGCTGCAACAATTGGAAACCATGGGTTTGTTCACGGACCAGGTTCAGCAAATGTTATTAAGGCTCATCATTATATTCAATTAGATGGCGATGAAGAATCGATGAACTTTCCCGTTAAATGCAAAGAAGTTTACATTACTGCTTTAAACGATGGTTCTGGCTTCCAGTTGTTTGCATCGCTAACCGGCATTGATGCTGGTTCAATGTATGATCTTACAGGATCTGGTCTAACAACTGATCTTGATAATGGAACAACTTAATTTAAGGAGAATGTGTTAATATGCCTAGTAATTTTGGTTCAAGTGGAGGATCATTCGAATCCAGTCCGGTCGATCAGCCAATCGATACTTCCGGAGTAGTCTCTGGTTCAGGCGGTCTTGAAATCGCAGGAGCTGTTCACTTTAGTAATACTTTGGGTGTTAGCGGGTCTCTAACCGGTTCTACTATAACAACTACTGGCTCAATATATATACAAGATGGCGATCTTAATATTAGAACTAATAGTACTACCGATTCACATGCTGCGGACATTAATTTCTATAAAAGTGGACATAATACTGACGGCGGACATACTGTAGTTGCAGCCGATGAACGTTTGGCAAATATCGCATTTCATGGTTCTGATGGAACAGATTTTGCAGAAGCTGCAAAAATTTATGTTGAAGTAGATGGAACACCTGGAAATAATGATATGCCAGGACGGTTGGTTTTTGCGGTTACTGATGATGGCCAGCAGTATGTGGCCGAGGCTGCGAGAATCGACAAAACAGGCAGTTTTGTTATTGGGCAAGAGTACGCTGCAGGGGCACTGGGTATTAATGTGTCTCCTTATTCAGGATCAAATTTTGGTGAAGGCCAAAAATATCCAACAATACATGCTAGTGGAGGTTTTGGAAGTCTTATTGTTTATGATCGTCAAATTAACGTTGGCAGCATGTTCGATGATCGTCAATACAATCCAAATTCAAATTATGCAGGATCGCAAACTGGCCATGTAAGTGAAATGGTCATTCGCCCCTCTGGCAGTACTAGATCCACTCTTGTTGGAGCAACAAACGAAACTCCGGTGGATCTAGCCCTTATGGCACACACTAATAGTCTCGGATACCACGGCAACATTCAGTTTTATACGAGCCCGGGCTCAGATCTTCCTTTCGCCACTATGACTCACAACCTTGCCCATGGGCAATCATGTCTCTTCTTAAGTCAATCTGCAGGATACAAACAAATTGTTTCTGGATCGGGAATGCATGGCGTTTCTTTGGATGTCAACGGAACGACCGTTCTGTCTGGAGGCTACGGCAGGGCTCTAGTAGCCAATGTCCTAGACGTCTACGCCGCTGCTAGTTTTTATAATTGGGGCGGCGCCGCTGGGAATAAAGGTATAGAAATAGCAGCTGGAAAAGGATCATCAATTTCGCAGGGTGATTGCAAATACATAGAGTTCTACAGTGGTTGGTTCGCCGCCCATGGAGGGATTCAGAACGGATCTACAGCTGCAAATCCTGAATTTTTTAATGGTTCAGATCGCAGAATTAAACGTGATATTGCGCCAACACAAGTTAATGGGTTAGAGATAATTAATAACTTAGAGTTGATTGAGTTCAAGTGGGAGCCTAAATTCAGTACATATCAAGAAACAAACAAAATTGGTTTTCTTGCCCAAAATTGTGAAAACGTATATCCAGAAATGGTTTCTGAAAATGAACATAAAGATTATGATTTTGATATAAAGAATGTGATGAAAGGAGAGCTTATACCAGTGTTGGTTAAAGCTATGCAAGAACAGCAAAAAATCATTGAAGATCTACAAGCAAGACTTGAGAAATTGGAATAATAATATAAAATGTCATTTACTGTTAAAACAAACTATTTATTTATGCATATTTCCCTAGGAGTAAACTAAATGTCCGATATGTTAGAAAAGGCAATTGTTGATGCCGAAGCTTTAAAAGAAGCTGCTTTAAAAAACGCAGAAGCAGCGATTGTTGAGAAGTATTCTCATGAGATTAAAGAGGCTGTTAGTTCTCTACTAGAGCAACCTGAAGAAGATCCTTTTGCAGAGGAGGAAATGGGCGGCATGGAAGATCTCGGCGCCGAAGGCGAGGAGCCTACCGAAGAAGAAGCCCCCGACATGCCAGATGCGGCTACAGAAGGGGGCGATTTATGCCCTTGTCCTGAATCTGGAGAGGTGGTAGATATCAATTTGACAAAATTAGCAGAAGAACTTGAAGGTGAAGATATGAATCCTGATGAATTAATCGATAGAGAAGAACTGGCTGATGAATTAGCCGAAGAAGTTGAAGACGATTCTGAAGAAGGCACCGAAATCGATTTAAGCGAAGAAGAATTAAATGACATTTTGGAAGCTTTAACAGTTGATATTAAACAGGTCCCATCCGGTGTTCCAGGCGGTGGTTCCAACAGCATTAGAAATAAAGAAAATGCAGATATTGCTCTCGCGCAAGAAGCTGAAGAGGAAGAATTGGAAGAAGAAGAAAATCCGCTTCCAATGGCACGAGAAAAAGAATATCAAAAAAGAGTTGAATCTTTAGCTTCAAAAAATAATAAACTTTTAGAGAAAAATGAAAAATATAAGAATTTGCTTATGCAGTTGAAGGATAAACTTGAAGAAGTCAATCTTTCAAATGCTAAGCTTTTGTACACGAATCGTGTTTTGGGTAGCACCTCCCTGAATGAGCGACAAAGAAAGAAAATTGTCGAAGCTCTGTCTAAGGCTGATTCGGTTGAAGAAGCGAAAGTTATTTATGAAACACTTCAAAGCGCTGTGGGTGTCTTGCGTAAGCGAGCACCAAAATCACTAAGCGAAGCAGTTCAGCGCTCTTCAACAACTTTGCCTCGTCGTAATAGCGAGACAAAGAAAGCGGATCCAGTTAAAGATCGTTGGAAGACTTTAGCTGGTCTATCTTAAAAACAGTTTAAAAGGAGGAAAAATTATGTCTGTTTTAGAAACCCTTACTGAGGGTATTGTTAATAGGGACCTCCAGAAAGAAGGTGCTACTCTGCTTGAGAAGTGGGAAAGAACCGGACTTCTAGAAGGTCTTACTGAGGACTCCACGCGTAATGGCATGGCTCGTCTTCTTGAAAACCAGGCCAAGGAGCTTCTTCGCGAAGCTTCTACTATGGGCGCTGGTGGTGACGTGGAAGGCTTTGCAGCCGTCGCGTTTCCGATTGTCCGCCGAGTTTTTGGTGGGCTCATTGCTAATGATCTTGTATCTGTGCAACCAATGAGTCTCCCGTCTGGACTCATTTTCTTTCTAGACTTTCAGTTTAATAAAAATCGTCTAGATCTCGTAGCTAACGAGTCACTTTTTGGCGGCGGTAAAGTTGGTCAGCAAATCACTGGGGGTATGAACCTTGATGATGAGAACGCTGAAGATGGCTTTTATTCCTTGAATAATGGTTATTCTTCCCCAACTGGTAGTGCGTCTAGTGTAGTAGTGACGGTTGTTGCTTCTGGTACCGCTGGAATTGGCGAGGCAACGTCAAATTCGGGTCTAGCTTCCACCCAGGAAGACATTAGTGCCACTTATACTGCTCTTGCTGATAAGCTGGTACAGTTTGATCCAGATCTTTCTGGCTCTTCATATGTAGCGGCAACAGTTCCGCTCTCGTCCTTGGTAGATAGCACCAATAGTACCAGAATCAATAAGCACAATCTTGTTGCGCTTAGTGCTTCTGATTATGAGCCTGGAGCTACCAAATCTGGCTATCTGGTACGTCGTTTGACGCGTCTTGATCCTACTCAAACAGCAGGAGAAGAGACGAAGGTGCTTATTATCTTTGCCAATAGTGGTTCTACCGTAACTGAGGCAGCTGGAGCGATTCCAGTGGCCTCCGCCGGTTCTATCGCTAACGTGTCAAGCTCAGTTGGCTATACACACAACTTCTCTTTCCCGATTGTTGACAACTTCGAGGGAACTGTTGCTGCTTCCGCTGGAAACACAATTGGTTCTATCGTTGGTCAAGATCAATGGGGACTTGAAGCTGATGCTGAAATCCCTGAGATTGACATCAAGGTCGATAGCGTGTCCGTGACGGCGATGACCAAGAAACTGAAGGCCAAATGGTCTCCGGAACTCGGTCAGGACCTTAATGCGTATCACAACCTCGATGCAGAGGTTGAGCTTACTGGTATCCTTTCAGAGCAGATTGCTCTTGAAATTGATCGCGAGATTCTTGAGGATCTTGTGAAGGGTGCTACTGCTGGTACGTACTATTGGTCACGCCATGCTGGTAAGTTTGTTGCCCGCTTGACCGGTAAAGAAGTAGGCGCTGCTACTGCAGCACCTGATTTCACCGGTACTGTGTCTGAATGGTATGAGACTCTTGTCGAGACCATTAACGATGTGTCTGCTCAGATCCATCGTAAGACGCTTCGCGGTGGGGCTAACTTTATCGTAGTGAGTCCCGAGGTTGCTAATATTCTTGAATTCACAGCTGGCTTCCGCGCCGATGTAACAGGTGATGCTGACAGAGGTACGGTTGGTACTGTCAAGACTGGTAGCCTTAGCAAGAAGTGGGACGTATACGTTGATCCTTACTTTACTAGGAATCTTGTTCTTGTTGGACGCAAGGGCGGATCATTCCTTGAAAGTGGGTATGTGTATGCTCCATATGTACCACTTCAAGTCACTCCTACAATCTTCGGTGTAGAAGACTTCGTGCCCCGCAAGGGTGTCATGACGCGTTACGCCAAGAAGATGGTTCGTGCAGATATGTACGGTCTTGTTGTTGTGACTGATCTAGTCTAAAATAACTTTTTTCGAAAAGTTAGACTAATCTAAGCCCCGGGGTTCGCCCCGGGGCTTTTTTATATAAGAATAATTCATATCAAGGGTTTTACTTTGGTGCGAAACTATTTAGTGTGTAGGAGAATCTAATGAATGGCAGTCCCAACTTTAACCCCATCAAGTACGACAAGCGCAGTAAGGCTTCCAGCCACTGGTACTGCCGGTCACGTAGCTTCAGTAGTGCCTTTTGGCATGTACACCGGTTCTGCTGAATTTCTACAAGGCGCAGCTGCCCAAGTCGCATATACTTATAAAAAATTAGGTGGAGATGTATTAGATATTGAATTATCATCTTCAAACGTATATGCTGCATATGAAGAATCTGTTTTAGAGTATTCTTATATTGTTAATATACACCAAACAAAGAATGTTCTAGGAAGTGTATTAGGAGATACAACAGGGTCTTTTGATTATCGTGGGCAATTAAAAAACAACTCAACTCTTTCTTCTAGTTTATCCTCTGGACAAGTAGAAGATGGAGAGTTTGTACATGCAGGGGCGGGAGCAGCATTAAAATATCCTAGATTTAGACTCTCATACGAGAAACGAGTTGGTCATGGAGTTGGGAACGAGATTGGACTAGGAGGAGATAAGTTTGAATATTCAGCTTCATTTTCTACTCTCAATGGTCAACAAGATTATGATTTGCAGGCTATTATATATTCTGCATCAGTCGATTCTGACAATTCTTATTTCCCATTTTACAATAAGGCAGACAAAAGAAAACTTACAGTTAGACAAGTTTATTATAAAACACCGCATGCAATGTGGAGGTTTTATGGCTACTATGGTGGTCTAAATACAATTGGCAATCTACAAACTTATGGCCAATGGGCAGATGATTCACAGTTTCAAATTGTCCCAGTGTGGCAAAACAAACTACAGTCTAAAGCTTTTGAAAGTGCAATATATACAAGAAATTCACACTATTCTTATGAAATAAAAAACAATCAACTTAGACTTTTCCCACCTTCAGCCGTTGTAGGACCTACTAAAATATGGGTTAAGTTCACAATAGATGAAGATGCGTGGGGTGATGCAGATCATGATAGAACTATTGGCACTGATGGTATTAATAATATGAACACGGTACCGTTTGCTAATATTCCATATTCTAGTATTAATTCTATTGGTAAACAATGGATTCGCAGATTTGCCCTATCTATAACAAAAGAAATGTTGGCTCAAGTTAGAGGAAAGTTTCAGACTATTCCGATACCAGGGGAGTCTGTAACATTAAACGCGAGTGATTTGTTGTCGCAAGCAAAAGAAGAACAAGAAAAGTTAAGGGAGGAGCTGAAGACTACGCTTGATGAGTTAACCTATAGCAAGCTAGCAGAGGCAGATGCTGCTATTCTGGAGTCAACAAGAAACGTTCAGCAGAAAATTCCAATGACAATATTTGTAGGATAAATTTAGAAAATGGCTCACGAAGAAAATAAATGGTCTCAACCAACGCAGCCTCCTCCACCATTATTTGTTGGAAAGAAAGAGCGCAATTTGGTAAAGCAGGTTAATGATGAGTTGATCGAGAGAGTTATAGGCCAACAAGTTTTGTACTATCCCATAAGTATAGAACACACTAATTTTCATTCATTATATGGAGAAGCAATTGACAAAACATTTTTACCTCCAGTAAGAGTTTATGCTCTAGTAGAATGGGAAAACTTAGAAACATCTTGGATGCCTAGCGTTGGTGTTGATAAACAAAGTTCAATAATCGTTCATTTTCATAAGAGAAGATTGACCGAGGACCAAAATTTATTTGTGAGAGAGGGAGATTTTGTTCTATATGGCGAGATTTATTATGAGATTGTTTCTTTGAACGAGCCAAAACAACTATTTGGCCAAATTAACAATAGAATGGAAATAACTGCTAAATGCATACGCGCTCGACAGGGGCTTTTCTAATGCCAACTAGACATAAACATACAGGTATTGAAGATCCTAACATAGTTGAAGAAAGGATAATTACACCATCTACTCTAGAAACTATTGATACGGCGATGTACGAGCATATTGATAAAAATTTAAATATATATGCCACAACAAACAAAGGCTGGAAAAAAACAGAAGTAATTTGGGTAGCGTCAGAAAGAGTACATCAGACAAAAAATAGATCAGAAATAAGGAGTATGTCTGGTTCTATTATATTGCCAGTGATTACTGTGGAGAGAGCTTCTGTAGTTAAGGACCCATCTAGAAAGGGTATTTTTTACGGACATGTCCCTCCAGTTTCTGATGAGAAAGGCGGTTCAATAACAATTGCTAAAAGAATAAACCAAGACAAAACAAAGAACTTTGCTAACGCGGATGCGTTCAGAACAAAAGGGCAAAATACTTTTCCTACGAAAAATAAGAAAGTTGTTTACCAATCAATTTCAATACCAATGCCTGTTTATGTTGACATAACTTATACTGTTACATTGAGAACAGAATATCAGCAGCAAATGAATGAGATGGTTACTCCTTTTATTACGAAAACTGGAGGCATAAATTATTTTCTTCTTAAGAAAGATGACCACAGATATGAAAGTTTTATACAACAAGACTTCACGCAGGATAATAATATATCTTCCATGGATACTGATGAAAGAATGTATCAGACAAAAGTTGACATTAAGGTATTAGGCTATCTTATCGGAGAAGGCAAGAATCAAGAGCAACCAAAAGTGGTTATAAGAGAAAATGCAGTAGAGGTCAAAATGCCCAGAGAACGAGTTATTATGGGAGATATTCCAGAGCATGTTGACAAGCGTGGATTTTATCGAGATTAAGATGGATTTTCAGTCTTCCACAAACTATTTATTAGAGAATTCACTTTACATTTGTGTCCTAGAGGAGAGCATAAAACATGACAGCTAAGAAATTTAAGTTCGTTTCACCAGGCGTCTTTATTGACGAGATTGATAACACACGACGTACAAATATCGGAGGCGATATTGGTCCAGTCGTTATTGGGCGGTTACAACGCGGCCCCGCATTGCGCCCAGTACAGGTAAATTCATTTTCAGAATTTGTTGAAATTTTTGGAGAGCCAGTCCCGGGAGGAGAAGGCGGAGATGTTTGGAGGGATGGAAACAAAACTGCACCCACATATGCTGCATATGCTGCACAAGCCTGGTTAAGAAACAACGCTCCGTTAAATGTTGTGAGACTACTCGGCGTACAGGATTCTTCACCGACAAGCACCGGTTACGCTGGGTGGAACATGGGCACAGTTGCTACAGATAAGACAGTTGGTACCAACAATGGTGCATATGGCTTGTTTCTTTTCGACTCCTGGTCACATCCTTTAAGCGGTGCTGCGGCGAATGCAGCGACTGGTCATTCAACTGGTTCCTTGGTCGCGGTTTGGTATTTGAATGACCAAGCAAGCATTCAACTTTCGGGTACTTCACCTTTCAGTGGCTCAATAGCAAACACAGGAAGTGGAGTGATGATCGGCACGGGCTCCAACGGCAATGATGAGTTTACTGCCCTTATTAGAAGCGGCTCCGCCAAACACGCGGATGTCGGAGAAAAAATTACATTTAATTTCAATAGAGACAGTGAAAGATATATTAGAAAAGTGTTCAATACAAATCCAACACTTATCAATGATAATATTACAACAAGCACAAAAGGATATTTCCTAGGAGAGACATTCGATCAACACAGAGAAGAATTATTTGCTTCTGGTTTGACTAGTGAAGGTGTCATTTTAGGATTAGCTTCCAGAGATTCTGAACATCAATGGGCAAACCACCAGCAAGCAAATGCTAATGGCGAAACAGGCTGGTTCATTTCACAAGATTTGGGTGATGCTGCTTCATATCAGCCTGAAAACATGCAAAAGCTTTTTAGGCTCAAGGGTCTCGAAGGTGGAGAATGGCTTCAGAATAACCTCAAAATTTCAATTCAAGATATCAAGCCTGCTACAAGTAATGCCAGTCAATACGGTTCATTCACGGTCGCTATTCGAAAGTTAGAAGACAACGATAATGCACCAAAATTTGTTGAGGTATTTTCAAATTGTAACTTGAATCCTAATTCTCCCAGTTATGTTGCTAGAAAGATTGGTAATCAATATAGAGAATGGGATACTGACGATAGAAGATGGAAAAGATATGGTGCCTATCCCAACATGTCTAAATTTGTTTATGTCGATATGAATACAGATGTAGATCGCGCTGCAACAGATCCGTCATTTATTCCAGTTGGAGTTTATGGCCATAAGAGAGCGTTGTCATCCGGTAATCTTAGTGGTACTGCAGCAGGCGCAGCCACGGGACAGATAGCAGCAACTGCTATCGCAACTACACATAATAATTTTGGCACTATATTTGCTAAAGGCGCCGCCGATCACATTCTTATGTCGGGAACCATCGGCGCCGGCAACGAAGCCGGCGGAGCGACAAATGCCGCAGCCGCTTCAATTTGGATCTATAACTTAACCGGCGCAGTCAGTTTCGCCGGCGACGCCACGCTGAAGTGGGATCCCAATCCTGGGGTACATTGGACAGGATCAATTACCTTCCCCAAAGCAAAATTACGTCATAGCGGTCTCGAAGGCGGTCTGTCTTCACCGAGGCAGGCCTATTGGGGAGTCGACACAAATCAGAGTGGAACAACTGTCTTCGACCAAAGCATAAAGGATGTTATTAGAGCACTTCCAGGCGCGATGGCCACCAGTAATGCGACATATCTTGAAGATGCATTTGTTTTCACTCTTGAAGACTTAAGTGGTAGTTCCACTCATACTACCCACGGTGCGCATTATATCTCAGGCAGTCGCACAGCTGAAACATCTATTACTGCTAAAAACGATCTCAGCACTCTTCTTGAAACTAATCGCTTCAACAGGTTTACCACGTTGTTTGCTCATGGTTTCGATGGTTTAGATATTACAGAAAAGGAACCGTTCAGAAATTCTGGACTGGATAGCAAAACTGAATCTAACAGTTATGCATTTCACACAGTACATCGCGCTGTCGACACGCTCAGGGATCCTGAAGTTGTTGAATTCAATTTGGCGACAATGCCTGGTATCACAAACACTTCTCTTACAGAGCATTTGATGCTTACATGTGAGAACAGAGGCGATGCATTGGCAATTATTGATATAGAAAAGGATCACATTGCCGATTCAGAGGGTACCGCTGCAGAAAATACTCGACGCGGAAACGTCGACCAAGCCGTGACAGAGATGAAAAAAAGAAATTTGAACACCAGTTACGGTTGCGCTTACTATCCATGGGTACAGGTCAGAGATTCTCTTTCAAGTGCCATCTTGTGGATGCCGCCTTCTGTTGTCGCCCTGGGCGTTATGTCCTTCAGCGAGGCAGAGAGAGAATTATGGTTTGCTCCTGCTGGTTTCACAAGAGGCGGCTTATCTATGGGAGCTTCTGGCCTCAATGTTGTCGGAGTACGTCAACAACTTACTTCGCAAGATAGAGATAGGCTTTATTCTGCAAACGTCAATCCAATTGCTTCATTCCCAGCGGAAGGCATTGTGATATTTGGACAGAAGACACTTCAAGTCACTCCGTCAGCTTTGGATAGAATTAATGTTCGTAGATTGTTGATTCATACCAAGAAACAAGTTTCCAGAATTGCTGCGACAACACTGTTCGAGCAGAATGTTCGCTCAACTTGGAATAAGTTTAGCGCACAGGTTGAATCCTTCCTTAATGATATTAAAGCTGGATTTGGTCTTACTGATTACAAGGTAGTACTTGATGAAACTACAACGACGCCAGAAATGGTTGATAGAAATATTCTATACGCTAAGGTGTTCTTGAAGCCTGCAAGAGCTATTGAGTTCATTGCTCTTGATTTCATTATTACTGATACTGGAGCCTCATTTGACGATTAAAAAAATTATTTTTTAATCATTTCACTACTTATATTATAGAGGGAGAATAATAAGAAAATGGCAGAAAAATTTTGGGCAAATAGTGCTTTAGAACCAAAAAGAAAACATAGATGGCTCTTGTATTTAGGGGGTTTGGACATTCCCGTTTATGTTGTAAAGACAGTAGGCAAACCTTCGTTCTCAGTCAACGCAGCAGAACATATGTTTTTTGGACATAAGTTTTATTATCCCGGTATCGTTACTTGGGATCCTGTTGATGTAACTTTAGTTGATCCAATCGACCCTTATGTAGGAAAAGAATTATATAAGGCTCTGACCAGAGGTGGATATAAAACTCCCGATAACACTACTGGCGGCGCCGCATTTACCTTGTCAAAGGCAAACGCTACCAATGTTTTGCAGGGTCAAGTTAGACTGGAACAGCTAGGTCCAGAAAATGAAGAAATTGAGACTTTTAAACTTTGGAATCCGTGGGTACAATCTGTTAAGTACGGAGATTTAGATTATACTAGTGATGATATGGTAGAACTTACCTTAACATTACAGTATGACTATGCTACAATACACTAAAAGAAGAGGTATAAATGTCAGCTAGAAATAATGAAGCGCGCCTCGGGGTCTCTAACCCCGATGCAGACGCTCCTATAGAACAACTAGACAAATCAGATGGTTTCTCCTTCGTGACGCCAACTGAATTTGTTGATTTACCAACGGGAGGAGCTTTTTATCCCGAAGGTCACCCATTACAAAATCAAGACTCAATTGAGATTCGTTACATGACAGCGAAAGACGAGGATATATTAACTTCTCAGACTCTTTTGAAAAAAGGAGTCGCCATTGATCGTCTTCTACAAAATGTAATAGTCGATAAGTCAGTTAGAGTCGACGACTTATATGTAGGAGATAAAAATGCATTGGTTGTCGCTGCCAGAATTACAGGTTATGGAGAAGATTATGACGTATCAATATCATGTCCTACCTGTGGAGAGCCAAATTCACATGTAGTTGATTTATCTGACTTAAAAATTAACAAACTCGATGAAACTCTGTTAGAGGACTTAAATGTTGAAAAGACACAGGGTGGCACATTTATTATTAATTTACCACGTTCTAAAGTTAATGTTGAAGTAAAATTATTAACAGGAAGAGATGAAAGAAACTTCTTGGTTTCAAGTGAAAATAAAAAGAAACATAATTTACCAGAATCTGTTTTGACAGACCAAATGAAGTTATTTATTACATCAGTGAATGGGGATGAGAAGAAGGATGTTGTTAGCTCTTTTGTAAATAACATGCCAGCATATGATTCCAGGTACTTAAGAAAGGTTTATTCAGAAATAACACCAAATGTTAAAATGGAGTGTGACTTCGTTTGCCCAGAATGCAACGCATCCTCGGCTATCGATGTTCCGTTTACAACTGCGTTTTTTTGGCCTAAGTGAAGAATACATAGGACAAGTCTATGAAATGTTCTTCTTTTTAAAATATCATGGTGGCTGGAGCTTTACTGAGGCATACAACTTGCCCGTTAAAATACGAAATTGGTTCGCCAAGAGACTTTTGAAACAAATTGAAAACGAACAGGCTCAAATGCAAAAGTCTCGTAAGCGTTAATTTATTTCAAATTTCGTTTTAGAGGACTATTTATAATATCAATTGAGGAGTGTATCAATGGATCTTCAAGATAAAGTATTGGATTTAAATGCTGCAAAAAATGGTCAATTAAACGAAGGATTATTATTGCATTATGGCGCCTTAATCAAACACGCTTTGGAAAGGTTATTTGCGCCAGGAATTTTTGGTAATACTTTAAGAGTTCGTGGAGAACGTTCTCAAATTGAAGCATTCATGAATGCACTCGGTTCAGAAAAAAAATACATGCAATCATACATGAAAAATGGTTTAAACGATCCTACGACTTTTTCTTCAAAGCACGCTTTAGATAGTGCAGTAAGAAAGTTTGAGGTTTCATCTGGCTTGAAATGGCCATTTAAATAGGAGATAATTTAAATGGCTAAAGAAGAAACTCCAGAACAAAGACTAAAAAGACAGCTTGAGGAGATAAAGCTCAAGGAACGTCTTGCAAACGCTACTATGAACCACGAAGCCGCCATGGCCAGCGAGGCTGTCGCGCTCGAGAGATACATAAATCAGTCGCGCGCCTATGGCGATGTCTCTGAAGAGAAGATACAACAATTAGAAAAAGAATTAAAGTTAAGATATGAATTGGTCAGCGCCGAGCATGACGCATTACAGGAACTCATCAACGGCACTCAGGCTCAAAAGGCAGATCTTGAAGCCAGATTAGAGCGCATTGATGCACTTGAAAAAGAAATAGGTCTATTACGAACCGGCGCTGGGGAGTTCGACAACTGGGCTAATAAAACTGCAGCACTAGCTGGAATTGGTATGAAGTTTACTCAAACCTGGTCAGGTGGTCTCTTCAATATAGGTTCAAAAATAAAGATAGTTCAGAAAGAATTTGCACTGATGAAGGCCCGAGGCGTCAAAACAGGCGATGCCGTCTCCAAAGCCATGGCAAGCATCGGTGATTCCATGGCGGGTTGGATGGTTGAATGGATGGAAACCATTATCAGTCAACAAGATCAGTTGACGGCTGGTTTTTATAAAGCTACACAAGCTAGCGACGAAATGGCAAGTTCAGCACTGAGAGCTAGCGAAGCCTTAAGGGCTCAAGGTCTCGGCATGGAAGCGAGTTACACAGCTATACAGGCTTTGATTACATCCTCAGTGGCATTTAAGAATTCTACTGGAGATTATCGAGATGAAATAATAGATACGGTTGCGAAACTTGAGATAGCAGGAGTAAGTGCAAACACTACAGCTGCAGCCTTTGACGTTTTTACTAAAGTTCTAGGCAAAAAAGGTACGGCAGAATTAAAGAAATTTGCAACGGTAGCAGAGACATTAGACGTTCCTCTGAATGAATTCTATTCAGAGTTTGTTACGGCTTCAAAACAACTAGCATCACGCGGCCCACAAATGGAGAAAGTGTTTATCAACTTACAAGCTCAAGTTCGAGCCACTGGCGCATCAATGGATACACTTTTGCAAGTGGCAAATAGGTTTGATACATTTGATAGTTCTGCCGAGGCTGTTGCAAGGCTAAATGGTATATTGGGTGGACCATATTTGAACAGTATTGAAATGGTCATGATGAAAGAGGACGAAAGAATAGAGGCAGTTAGAGCTAGCCTTAAGCAGTCCGGAACAGTGTTTAAAAACTTAGGTCATCATGCACAAATGAGTATTATGGCTGCAGCAGGAATCACTGACCAGGCAGAAGCGAATAAATTACTTGGTTCATCCGCATCAGAATATAAAAAGATACAAAAAGAAGCAGAAATAGCAGCAGAGAAAGAAAAGAATCTAGCTGAGATGACAGAGAAGGCAATGACGATGGCAAATGAAATCAAATTCGCCTTTATGTCACTCGTTATAGAAATGCAGCCGATGATTGAATCAGTGAAGAACGCCATCACTTCATTCACAGAATTTGTTCGCGGGATGGACGACGGCGCACAATCGACTTTCTTTTGGTCAATGATCATGGGCGGTCTGGCACTCAAATTTGCGGGTGTAATTTCAGGGGTGTGGAAGCTGTCCACTGTTATGGTCACCGCCCTCGCCCCAGCCTTCACTACGGTAGGCATCGCTATGAAACTTGCAGGCTTCGGCGTACTCTTGACCATTCTTGCGGGCGTAATTTGGGCCGTGACAGAGTTGGGCAAACTCTGGGGTTGGTGGGGAAATGAAGCTGAAGAAGCTGGTAAAAAAGCAAATGCATCTCTTAACTCTTTTGACTCTCTGGGCGCATCGGAGAAGGTATCAAAGAAACAGTTCGACGAGCGCTGGAAATCTATGCATGACGGAGGCCCTGTAGAAGAAGATGGTCTTCACAATCTGCAAAAAGGTGAATATGTTGTTTCAGCTGATAAAGTTAAAAGCGCGACAAACACTACAATGGATAAAGGAATAGTGGAGGGAATGGGGAAAGCCGCTAAAGGCGATAAAGCACTCCTCTCGAGCATTGTGGAGCCATTGCTCACCAGAATTTCCGCCGTCACCGGGAATGATTGGAATAAGCAGAGACCCGGTGGTAACACACCGATGCAAATAGTGCTGAAACTTAATGGAAGAGACTTAGGAAGTGTACTTTTTGATTACCCAAATGGAGTAATGTATAGCAATAACGATACTGGCAAAGCGCTGGACCTGGCATTATCTAGAATAACAAAGTAGGAGACTAAAAAAATGACAGACGTCACAACTGGGTTTGCAGAAACAAATAAATTGTACCTTGACATTCATCACGTTAACAGTGGGAAGAGTGTTGTGTTTAAAGCCTTTCTGCAAAATTACAGTGAACAATTCAATACAGCCTATGACGAACAATATTTTGTTATGAATCAGCAGCCAGTTAGAAAGCTTAAGAGTACGGTGAGATCAATAAACCTTTCCTGGATTATGCCAGCTGCAGATTTTGGCGAAGCTCATATTAATATGGGAAAAATATCTCTTTTATCTAATATGCTGTATCCGGAACAGGTAAAATCTGGAGGAGGCTTTTATGCAAAAGTGGGTGGCAGTCCAATATTTAAGTTGAGACTTGTTAATTTTATGGTCGGTGCCTCACATTCGAAGGTACATACTTATTCTGCGGCTACAGAAAGCGGTTTATTGGGATACATCGATGGGTTTAATTATAGCTTTATGTTCGATGAAGGATTCTTTCTTAATTCCGGTCAAACACTGCCAAAAAATATTGAAGCCAGTTTTACTTATCACCCCGTTAATGAAAAGAGCCCAGCTTGGATCAATAAAGAATTCAACTATAAAGGATATCCGTATAAAGAGGGAATACAGGCACATGGGGAAAAGATCTCTGGTCAAATTCCTGTTAAAGGCCTTGTGGCTGAACAGGCTGGTGCTCCGCACGACCCCAACGATCCCATATCTAAAAACGCTGCAGCTAAATTAACGGAGGGGCAACCGCGATGAGAAACGATAGCAGGATATCAATGTTAAACAGATCTAGATTATATAAAGATCAATTTTTTGCTAGAAAAGTTCGTAGAATTACTCAGTTTACTACACCGATAATTAGATATCCTACGGATGAAGAAATGCATGATTTTACTATTTTATCTCACGTTTGGACTTTGGGAGATAGATTTTATAAGTTATCTAATACATATTATGGCAGTGTAGATTATTGGTGGGTTATTCCATGGTTTAACAAGAAGCCTCTGGAATCAGATTTTAATCTTGGTGATACTATCCATGTACCACGTCCATTAGAATTAGCATTAACTTACTTTAATATTGGATAATTTTTTAGATGTCAGATACTCACATATTACACGAATCTCGGACAAAACTGCCTGATTTTGCAGAGGCGTGCTTCTTCGCTGAAAATATTGATCATTATGCGAATCTAAAAGGAACAGATATTCCTCAAAAATATGAGTACTTGGCTATAACAGATCCAAACACAGTTGATTCAACCACCATATTAAATGGCCTTCGCGGTCATGGTGCAGCAGGGCAAAATTTTTTCCAAGATGTACCCAAATCTATAGCTGGCGATTTTCAACCATGGATTAAGATATATAAGACTATACCTGGCACTTCAAAGAAAGATCATGATAGCGATATAGTTATTCCCTTGAAATTTAACAATCTTAAAAATTTGAGTATAATGGATTCTCACAAGCTCGGCGTCGCCTTCCGCTCGTTTAGTTTTGATTTTGAAGGTATCAGGCCAGTTGAGGTTGATTCATATCTCCGTTGCAGTTTGAAACTTTATTTTGAATCCCCTAGAGCGCTTTTTAAAAATTATACGCACAAAGGTAAAAACGATACTTATACTTACTCATTTGCAGATTTAATTAGAAGATCTGTCCGGGCTGGAAATTTGCCAATGGATAAACAACATTTGGTATATGACGGAACATCATTTAGAATCAGGGTAGATGTGGGTTACACTCCTCCTTCCATTGAGAGATTAACTGAGGCATATAGAGAAGCTGGGTTCGATAACCCAAAGGCAAAAGCTAGAAATTTAAGATCTGCATTGCTCTCCAACAAGCTACAACTTTATTTAAATCTCTTAAAACATAGCATTAATCCAATCTACGACGCCCCGGACGGTGGATTTGAATTGACGGCGGATTATGTTGGAGCTATTGAAACATCTTTTAAATCTAAAAAATCTGATATACTATTTACTCCTACAGATCATAATGCTAGAAAAAAAGAAATGGCGCTGAGAGAAATGGAGAGCGAACTCCGAAATCAACTTCTTGAAGGAATAAACGAAACTGCAAGAAACAAGATTAATGCATTTGCTGACAACAAGAGCAGCTTTAAAAAAGCTGTAACCGATATTGTAAAACAGTATGCATGGGAGCCTGTCACCTCTCCGAGGACCAAGGAAGCCGGCGCCCCGGGTCGGGTTTCCAGTGGAACGGCGAGAGACCTCACTGGCCTGAGTCCTGAACTCACGGGGCAATCCGCCACGGAAGTCACGGGGTTCTTCGCAAAACAGGTAACTGTAAATAATAGATTTTTCTATGAGAATTCAGAACCGGCGACTGAGTTAGAAAAAGCACGAGTTATAAGGTATTTAGAATACCTTGATGAAAAAAATTCTAGAGATGTAGGGCAAACAATTGTAAAAGCCAAAAAAATGTCTAGAATGTATAGTCAAATATTAGATAGATTAACAGAAAAAAATCAACTGCACTTCATTCAGATTAAGGAATCGGTTCTTTACACCTGGTTTGGTGCGAGAAAGGTAAAAGAAGCGGCGAAAGAAGACAAGGATAGATTACAAGAAGTCAATGATGAAATAGCAGAACTTGAAACAGAAACTGGAAATAACTCAGCGGATAAGTTAGCAGATTTAAAACAAGAAAAAAGACTTCTTGAAGAAAGTGTTGCTGCAGCAGCAAGGGCTCCCAAAACAACCGGAGAACCACCAGCAGTAGGAACATCAACTGCGGACAGCGAGAGTTACGCAGACTCTGAACAAGCTGTTGACAATGCAGCTAAAACCAAAGCGCTTGAAACGGCGACAGCTGAAGGCGCAATACAAGAAGAAAAACCTGTCAACGAGAAGATACCTCATACTGAAATGGAACAGCCTGCTAAGGTTGAAGATAGAAATATATATTTCTTTTATTATGGTGATCTTTTGGATGTAGTTCTAGAAATGTTATATCAACATAAAGACGACATGGACCTAGACTGGTGGAGTATCAAAAATAAAACAGGAAATATAAAATTTTTATTAGGGGAAGTAGAGTTCAAACATCCTCAAACAGGGGCATTGGTAAAAGAAAATCTAGCTAGAATTCCAATCACTCTTAAAGTTTGGCAGGAGTTTTGGATTGAGAATGTTATTGATCAATGGAGAACAGAATATCTTTTCGATTCGTTTCTTAATGACACATTATCTCAATTAGTAGTAGAAGCAATAACGGGTAGATGTAAAGAAGAAGGAAATATTAATGTTAATGTACTTGGCTATCCTTCGTATATAACAATACCTAATATAAGCAACAAAATATCTTTTTCGAAAAATAGGGTAGGAAATCCCAAAAAAAACGAGAGGGATGAGGCGTATTATTATTCTTATGGTCAAGCCCCTGAATCTCCTCACAGAGGAGGGGCTTCAAATGATGCAAAAAAATTAAGGACAGGAGAGCTTGTTTATGTACAAGCTGCATCAAATTCTGGCCTGTGGTTCAAAGATAAAGCAACTGATATAAGACGGGGTGTTTACCATATTGAACTTGGAAGAGAAAATTCTACGATTCTAAATTTTACAATGAATAGATCAAATCAACCACATTATCTAGAAGCGAAACTAGAATCTCAAGGAATTAACGACGTCCATGCTTTTGGCGAGCCGTATAATTACGATATTACCATGTATGGAAACTCACTTCTGCTTCCGGGAAAACATTTAAAGGTTTCTTTTCCATATACGTGGTTCAATAAGAAGGAACAAAACAGTCTAGGCATCGGCGGTTACTGCTTGGTCTTAAAAACGAAGAACGAGGTCAAAGCCACCGAAGCCAGATTGGATTGGACAACAAATATGCAGTGTATATGGCAATCTTTTGGAGGTGGTTCCCCACCAATCGCGCAATCTGGATTTGGAACCAAGCCGTTTCCTGGAGCTGCTTATTCCGGTGTCGGCGCCATCTCCGACAAGTTTGATAATCCTGATACAATTACGGTCACGGATCAGCACGGCAATGTCATACACGAGGGAAAAGATCCTGTCACTGGACTGACGCCAACGGAGACCCGGGCTAGCCTTGCCGAAGGCGCACGCCTCGAAGCTCAGATGCCTATTCAAGTGAAAGGGATGTCTGATGAAGACTACGCTATAGCGATTCAAAAATGGAGCGATAAACAGGCAAATATACAAGCTAAAGCGGCTAGTCAGAAAGAAAACCAAAAAGAGCCGCCACCCCCGGCACCGCCAGCGCCACCATCGGCTCCCGCCCAAGCAGGGCAAACCGGACAAACTACAGAGCAGGTGCAACACATACCGGTAAAGAAGTAACACATCAAAAAAGGAAAATTTATAAAAAATGGCAACGAAAGATTCTTTCAATAATAGGTTAAGATATGATTTATCTGGATACCCACCTAAGTTTGCCAACCCACTGGACATGTGGTATGATAGAGTTCTATATGGTAAAGTTGATCAACAAGGTAATGTGGTTCATCCGAGTCGTGAAGCGATAAGGAACGGAATGAAGGTTGTACAACCGGTGGGTGCTTTTGCAGAATCAGCTTCAGATGTATTGTTAATAGATTTTGTAGCACACGCTTTTAAAAATTTTCAGGGAGCTTTTGTTAGAGCAGACGCTACGGGCAAAACTATACGTTCTGGAGTTGTAAGACAGGCAATACAAAAGCCGGCTGGCGGTTATGTTGATGTCGATGTTTTATACAAGAGATATTCGCAGAGCATATACTCTACTTTTTCTGATATTTATCTTAAAACTTCTGTGAAGACTAGAATTGTTCAAAATTTTGATGACTATCTAAGATTATTTTTAGTTTTTGCTAGAGAATATGCTGCAGATCAACCTGTCACCAAAACATTTTTTATCAAACACAATATGTGTACTCCTTTAATTAGTGGCCTAATGGTGCAGCTCACAAACAACAACCATGATGATGATTCCACTAGACAACTGTGGTTGAACGATCCAAATTTTGCACTTTTTGCCAATACTGCCAACCAGTATGGTTTCTTGATAAATAAAAATGCTCCATGGAGGCTAACAGCGAACATAGCATCTCCAAACATGGTGAAGAACTGGGTTATGTCAGTAAGGGAGAAACTAATTGTCTCCCCAGGCGCCGAGGTTCTAATGACCCAGTTGATTCCTGGCTGCATGGAAAAAGAGGAAACTTTTAAGGAATTTATCAATAGACCAAACAACATAATCATGCGAGATATCATATTTCCTGAGACTTCAAGACATTTTTTCGAATCTTATTACACCAAGTCTTGTTTTAGTGATATTAACGAATTGAAAACCAACTTGGTTAATGGCTATAATAGTTTTGTTGAAAAAAACCCAAGAGTGAGAATGGTTGATGCTAAAAAATGTCAATATGGACTAAAGGCTGATAAAATAACCCAAAAAATTGTGACCAGGGAACCGGTTGACATGTCAATCATCGATAAAAAATACGGTATGGATCACTGGCTAGAGGTTTACTTCAATATAAGATCGGTCGAAGAAAAAGTGTTTTTTAGATCACCAAAATTTATACGCATATTAAAAAGTGCTCAAAGAATTGCAAAAACAGTTGACAATTCCAGCGCAGTGATGTATATTAATAGAGCACTAAGAGGATTCCCAGAAACAAATTCAATCGTCATGACTAAACCCCGGGGCGAAGTGAATCCGAGAGAGCCAGATCTATCCAGAAGTTATTATGACTCGCCACAGGAGGCAGAGAAAGCTCATCACCAACGCCGCGAAAGAGAAAGAAAGGAAGCCTACAACGCTTCCGGAGATTAATCAGGTTAATTAATGTTATTTCAGACATTGGACAGTAAACATGAATGCGTAGGAGTATATTATGACGGAGAACTTTATTTTGATCATGAGCTTCCTGACAGAGTTAGTGAAACATGGTCTTACGCATCTTTTCTCAGGGATAGAGAAGTTAGATACGGCCATTTGCAATGTGGTGGTAAGACTCTTGACGATGTTTGTCCCGACTCTTTAAAAGAAGACTGGGATAGTATTAATAATAAATTAAAAGCATTTCTGAAATCTTTTCACTTTTCAAAAGTGTCCCTTGATGACAATTGTTTTTATGACTTGGTGCCGAAGAAGTTCTTACTTGAATTCTGTGAAATCAAAAACCGAATTACAAAGCACGTTTTCGAAAATTTTTTGCCGCCCAAAAATTTGAGATTTTTAACTTTATTATCAAGAGTAGTCGAGGATATAAATCAGCAAAAATTAAATATTGATATTGACGGATTTAAACCGCATCTCGCTGAATATAAAGCGAGACAATGGAGAAAGAAAATTCAAGGTATTTCTCCTTATATAAAATATGATATTTTTGGTACCAAAACAGGAAGACTGACAACAAAGAAATATAGTTTTCCAATTCTCACCTTCCCGAAGAAATATCGGTCCATTCTCAAACCAAATAATGATATATTTGTTGAACTGGATTACAATGGAGCGGAGTTGAGAACTCTGATGGCGTTGTCAGACAAAAACCAGCCGACAATGGATATTCATGAATGGAACAGAAGACATTTATCTAACAACAAGGTTATGTCTAGACAAGAAGTTAAAAATTCCATCTTTGCGTGGTTGTATAACTCGAAAAAACATCCAAATGAGACCGCACTAAGAAAGATGTTTGATAAGGATAAAGTCTTGAGTGAGTATTGGGATGGCGAGACTGTAAAAACCTGTTTCAATAGAGAGATACCAGCTGATAAGCATCATGCTCTGAACTATATTATCCAGAGCACATGTGCTGATCTTATTTTGCAAAAAATGATTAAAATTTATGATATACTAGATGGTAGGAAATCAAATGTTGCTTTTTGCGTACATGATAGTATAGTTATTGATTTGCATTCAGAGGACAAACATTTAATGAAAGATATAATAAGTGAATTTTCGAATACGAGATTTGGAAAGTTTAAAACCAGTGTAAAGACTGGAAAAGACTTCGGGAACCTCGAGGAGCTTGTGATATAATGGATACCGTTATTGGATTAGGTCAGGCCGGATGTAATATTGCTGATGAGTTTGCGAAATACGGTCAGTACAAAATTTATAAAATTGACGCCGGCGACAACATCGAACGAGCAGATTGGTCATGGGCTTCATATGGAATTAGTGGAGAAATCAATGAAAATGAAGAAGGCGGTAAATATGAAATTCCTCGTTTAAATAGTCCGGAAGAATATGAAGAAAAATGTCCAGATATGAGAGCGACCTTTAGGGAACTCAAGGGAGAGGTACTTTTTGTTGTAGGAGGTTCTGGAGATATTTCTGGTGCCTCCTTAAGAGTTTTGGAGTACTTGAGCCACTGCGATATAAGCGTTTTATATATAAGGCCGGATCTAGAATTGCTTTCATTGAGTAAAAGTCAACATGAGTGGACTACATTTAATATTTTACAAGAGTATGCCAGATCAGGAGTATTCAAGAGAATTTACCTCGTCAGCAATTCAGAAGTTGAAAAGCACTTAGGAGAGATACCAGTTATTGGGTATTATGATAAGTTGAACGAAATGATCGTTTCAACATTTCACATGGTTAACGTTTATAATCATAATAAAGCTGTAGCTTCTAATTTTTCAGACCCTGATAATATCAATAGAATTTCTACGATTGGAATTGCCAACAGTGATGATGGCGAAAAGAAATTATTTTATTCACTTGACAAAGTAGAAGAATTAAGGTATTATTATGCTATAAACAAAAAAAAATTAGAAGAAGAGGGAGACTTGTTCAAAAAGATCAGAGAGCAAATTAAAAGCGATATAAAAACCAGTTATGGAATATTCGCAACGAGCTATGAACAGAATTATGTTTATACTGTCGCTCACACGTCAGAAATTCAACGACAAAAAAATGAAAAAAACACTTGACAAATGAATTTAGTTGTGTTACTATAAAGACAGCAGAATGAGAGATTAGTCATTCTGACTTTAACCCAAAAAGGAGAAATAATATGGGTATTGATATGGAAAAAATGCGCTCACGCCGCGCCGACCTCGACAATAGAAATGGCAATAATCGAGAGTCCTTTTGGAAGCCGCAAGATGGAGAAACGACGATTCGAATCGTTCCCACTCCTGATGGCGATCCTTTCAAGGATTATTGGTTCCACTATAATGTTGGTGTCAACTCAGGGTTCCTGAGTCCAAAGAAGAACTTTGGAGAAGACGATGCGCTTGATGCATTCGTTCGTAAACTCTATAAGGAGGGCACGGAGGACAGTATTAAGATGGCAAAGTCTCTGTCAGCTAGGCAACGCTTTTTTGCTCCCGTGGTAGTTCGCGGCGAGGAAGAAAAGGGCGTGCGTATTTGGGGCTTTGGCAAGATGGCTTACGAAAAGCTACTCAATCTTGTCCTTAATCCTGAATATGGCGACATTACAGATTCTGAAACTGGAACGGATCTTGTAATTCGCTACGGGAAGCCCGCAGGGGCATCCTTTCCTCAAACGGAGATTACTCCACGCCGGCGCCCTTCGCCGTTGTGCGAGGATGAAGCTCAATGTGCTGAATGGCTGGATACTATTCCGGACCTTAGTAAGCTCTTTGATCGTAAAACTCCGGAAGAAGTTGAAACCATTCTTGACGAATATTTGTCGGGGAATGTCGATGATGCCTCTTCTGATAACGTAGAGAAGTATAATACTGAGTCAGGCGACTCGGTGGATAAAGCTTTTAGTGAGCTTCTTTCATAAATCTCTCTCACCCGCAGGGAGGCACGGGGTTACAGGTGCCTCAAATTTAACAAAAAGGGGTGAATTATAATGAGTAAGAAAAAAAGTAAGAAAAAAGTAAAGGAAAAGGTAGAAAGCGTAAAGGTACAAAGTGGTCAACTTGTAAATGTGCATTACGTTGGAACGTTTGAGGACGGTACTGAATTTGACAGTTCTCGTGAACGAGAAGAATCTATTTCTGTTCAAGTTGGTTCTGGTAATCTTATTGCCGGCTTTGATGCGGCTTTACATGGTATGACCATCGGAGAAGTCAAAAAAGTTACATTGGAGCCTTCAGAGGCTTATGGAGAAGTAGACCCAGAGTTTGTTCAATCAGTCCCTCTTCAATCATTTCCTCCAGATTTTGATTTTAAGGAAGGAGCGATGGTTCAAGGTCAGAACCCCGATGGAAATTCGGTGACTGCTAGGATTGATTCCGTTAGTGATGATTCTGTTGTACTGAACTTTAATCATCCGTTGGCAGGGAAGAAGTTGAATTTTGAAATTGAACTTTTGAGTGTCGAAGATCAAGTCGCAGAGCAAGAGGAGTAAAAGATTTAATTATGGCGAGAAAAGCTAAAACTAAAGCAGGAAAACTTTCCATGTCAGACATGCGAAATCTTATTAATAGAAAGGCTGGCATGTCTGTTGCACATGATTTAACAAGTGCTAATCCAACCGAGGTAAAAGATTGGATTCCAACAGGCTCTCGCTGGTTGGACTCAATTGTTTGTCGCGGGAAATTAACTGGCATACCAGTAGGTAAGGTTGTTGAAATTGCTGGTTTAGAATCAACTGGCAAGTCTTATATGGCTGCTCAGATTGCCGCCAATGCTCAGAACATGGGCATTGATGTAATCTATTTTGATTCTGAGTCTGCGATTGATCCAACTTTTCTGGAGCGCACAGGCTGTAATCTGGAAAACTTGCTTTATATTCAAGCACAGAGTGTAGAGTTCGTACTTGAGACAATTGAGGATCTTCTCGCCAATAATGAAAATCGTATGCTCTTTATTTGGGACAGTCTTGCTCTGACCCCATCTGTTAGTGATGTTGAAGGCGATTTCAATCCTCTCTCTTCAATGGCTGTAAAAGCCAGAATACTCGCCAAAGGCATGTCCAAATTGACTGTTCCCATAGCGAACAGCCAATCGACATTTCTCGTTCTTAATCAACTTAAGACAAACATCACTAGAAGCCCTTCTGAAGCAATGGTAGAGCCTTATATGACGCCTGGTGGAAAAGCTATGATATACGCATATTCTTTACGCGTATGGCTTACAGGAAGAAAAGCAAAGGCTAGCTATGTGCTAGACGAAAGAGGGTTTAGGGTGGGGTCAGAGGTCAAGGCTACTCTCAAAAAGAGTCGCTTTGGCACCCAAGGTAGACAAGCAAGTTTTAAAATTTTATGGGGAGATAATATTGGTGTTCAGGATGAAGAGAGTTGGTTCGAAGCAATCAAAGGTTCAGAACACCTCAAGCAGAGCGGAGCATGGTATTCGCTACAGTATAAAGATGGCACAGAAGAAAAGTTTCAGCCATCAAAATGGAAAAATATGTTGACAAATAAGAAATTTCGTGATAGAGTGTTAGATATAATGGATGAAGAAGTTATCTTAAAGTTCGACAAACGACAAGGCGAAGCATCGGACTTTTATGATATTGAACAAGAAGAGTAAAGATGAAAAAGCTAGTCCTTTTGCTGCCGTTGTTTCTCAGTGTCAGCTGTGTTAGATATGTAGAAGAAATACCTTCGGCAAAATATTGTGAAATAGAGTACGTTGAAACCAAATATAATGGGTTGGTTCTACCCTGTTTTGACGATCAAAAATGGTACAGAGATGTGGTGCCGTGTAACAAAGTAGCTGGTTATCGACGTGTGAGCCCCGTCGTCTACTTTATTTCATGGCATGGAATGTACAATCCAAATCGTATATATCTCCGCCGCATCCCCCGTCCTCACCCACGCCGCATTCGTAAAACTGCGAAGCGTGAAAAATCCTTTACAAAGCCAAGACATTACGGTGGGCAATGAAAATCACGAACAAAACTCAGCGTTATCTATCTGTAGCCAAAAGAGTAGCCCAACAAGGCGCCTGCGAGAAAACTAGTCACGGCGCAGTGTTGGTGAAGGGCGGCAACGTTATAAACGCTGCTCGAAACAAGTGGACTTATTCTTCTTTTGGTAAAAGATTTCGCGAGAGAGGTAAAGGAATATCAACTCTTCATGCAGAGCTAGCAGTCGTTCTCAATTTAGATAGATCTATAACGCGAGGAACGGACATTTATGTTGTCAGAGTTAATAAGAAGGGAGACTTTAAAATGAGCAAGCCATGCAGTATGTGTGAAACTGCTCTTAAACACGTTGGAATAAAGAGAGTATATTACACGACAGATGATGGGACTATTGAATACTACAAATTATGATTCTAATGATAGCATGGAAGAGAGATTTTTGGAAGAACTAAGAGAGTCTTTTCCAAAAATGAAATTCACTCTTATCAATTTGGAACTTCCGAGTCCGTTGTTTGATTGTGGGGAACGACAAACTCTCAAGGCCGGCAGAAAGAAACTTAAATCATCATGGACTCCTCCATTGTCAGAAATTAAAGAGGAAGAGTTTTACCAGCGTTTGTTGGGTGAGTGCATAGATGAAATTAACAAGTTATATCCAAAAAGAAGGTGGTTTTGAAAAGAGTACTAATAATTGATGCCCTTAATATTTATTTGAGAGCTTATATATCCAACCCTTCAATTGCTTCGAATGGTCAGCCAATTGGAGGAGCATTTGGCTTCCTTAAATCTTTACAGAAATACTGTAGAGAGATGAAGCCAGATCATATTGTTGTTTGTTGGGATGGTCCTGATGGAAGCAGAAAAAGAAAGACAATGCACAAAGGCTATAAACAAGGCAGAAAGCCCATTCGTCTTAATCGTAATGTACGTATCATGTCTGAAGAGGAAGAGCAAAACAATAAAGTTTGGCAGCAACAAAGATTGATAACATACCTTAACTGTCTTCCTGTTTCTCAGATCATGATTGAAAAAATTGAAGCAGATGACATCATTAGTTATGTTGCACAAATGCCTCATTTCAAAGACGCCCAGAAAGTTATCATTTCCAGCGATAAGGATTTTTATCAACTTTGTAATGATAAAACAGTGGTATACAGACCGGTCCAAATTGAGTTCATAAACGTCAAAAGGTTGGTTGAGACGTTCGGTATACATCCAAACAACTTCGCCCTCGCAAGGGCTATTTGCGGCGATAAGAGCGACAACCTAGACGGTGTTGGCGGCGCAGGGTTAAAGACCGTTGCTAAGCGGTTTCCGTTCCTCTCAGAGGCAAATACACACGAGATAGGGACGCTCCTGAAGGCGTGTGAAGAAGTTGAAAACCCTCTAAAAGTTCATCATAATATTTTGAGTGGAGAGAAGAAAATAATAAGAAATTATAAGATGATGCAGTTGTATACTCCTCTTATTTCAGTGCAAGCTAGTCAAAAGATTAAGTACGCTATCAAGGATATGACACCAGAATTAAACAAAACTCAATGCATCGGCTTGATGATTGAAGATGGTATCGGTGCATACGATTGGTCAGAAATGTTTGCGACAATGAAAAGAATTTGCTTGACACCGATTGAAAAATGAGTTATAGTAGTAAAATGATTCATGACAAAGACAGAAAGATGGAAGAGATTATTTTAGAAGTACTTGAAGATTTTAATAGTTATTCAACAAACATCTCTTCAGAAATTTCTAGGAGAATGATTGCAAAGGCGGTTATTAAGAAAATCAAGAAGATATACAACTACGATGTAAAGTATTTTTATAGTTAAAATTTACGCCCGTAGTTTAGTAGGTTAGAGCGCCACTCTTATAAGGTGGAAGTCCCTGGTTCAAGTCCAGGCGGGCGTACTAAAAAAGGTTATTATGACAAAAGAAGAGAGAGTAGATTTTTCAAAATATGGCAAGGATTTTCAAGAAAAATTATGTCAACTGATCCTACAAGACAGAATTTTTTGCGATCAAATTGAAGAGGTGTTAGATATACAGTTCTTGGAACTAAAGTATCTACGCGTCTTCATTGAAAAGGTTTTTTCTTACAGAGAGAAGTACAAAGTTCACCCAACAATCCGCATCATGTTAACGATAATGCGTTCTGAGTTGGATGATGAAAATGACGCTACGCAAAAACAAGTGAGAGATTATTTTTCCAGAATTCATAAGTGTGATATGGAAGTTGAAGGAGAAGAGTATATTAAGGACACTGCTCTTGATTTTTGTAGGAAACAAGTGCTGAAGGAGGCTATGCTCAAGAGTGTTGGTCTTCTCAAGAGTTCATCATTTGATGAAATTGCATGTACTATTAATGATGCCCTTAAATTAGGATGTGATAATAATTTTGGATACGATTACCTGAAAGATTTTGAAAAAAGATTTCAAATTAAATCTAGAAATCCCATAACGACTGGATGGGACTATGTTGACGATATAACGAAAGGCGGGCTTGGCAAGGGAGAGCTTGGAGTGGTTGTCGCTCCTACCGGGGCAGGAAAATCAATGGTTTTGGTTCATTTAGGAGCACAAGCAATAAAAGAAGGAAAAAATGTTGTTCATTACACTTTAGAATTATCCGATACTGTGGTAGCATCAAGATATGACAGTTGTATAACAGGAGTTCCTCTAAAAGACTTGTTTGTATTTAAAGAACAAATTTACGAAAGTGTTCAAGATCTTGAAGGTGGTCTTATTGTTAAAGAATATCCAACAAAATCTGCTTCTACGAAAACTTTGGAAAATCATCTTGAAAAGTTACGACAAAGAGATTTTAAGGTCGATATGATTCTTGTTGATTATGGAGATCTTTTGAAACCAAACGTTATTCGTAAAGAGAAAAGAATGGAGTTGGAATCTATTTATGAAGAGTTAAGAGCAATTGCTCAAAAGAATAATTGTCCTGTTTGGACAGCTTCGCAAACTAATAGGTCCGGATTGAATGCTGAAGTTATAACAATGGAATCTATTTCCGAAGCCTTTAACAAGTGTTTCGTCGCAGATTTTATTTTTTCCATTTCTAGGACAATCGAACACAAAAATACAAACACTGGAAAATTGTTTGTTGCTAAGAATAGATTTGGTCCTGATGGATTGATACATCCCATATTTATGGACACCTCAAACGTCAGTATTAAAGTGTTTGAGTCTGTTGATGAATCTATCGACGACATCAACGCTAAAGCAGCCCGAGACAGGGCGGTGAAGGAAACTAAAGAGCAGGAAATTATATTGAAAGAAAAGTATAAACAATTTAAAAACGGGAGGAACAAGAAAAATGTATAGTAAGGAACATGTGCGAGAAAGTGCATTAAAATATTTTAATGGTGATCAGTTAGCTGCTAACGTTTGGGTGACTAAGTATGCCTTAAAAAACAAGAAGGGTGATTTTACAGAAGAGAGCCCTGATGATATGCATGTTCGGATGGCGAAAGAGTTCGCTAGAATGGAAGAAAAGTTTGGTGGGAAAACCGCGCTTTCACAGAATGATATCTATGAACTGTTAAAAAACTTCAAGTACATCGTCCCTCAAGGATCTCCAATGATGGGCATTGGAAACAACTACGTTAACGTTTCTTTGTCAAATTGTGTTGTTGTCGACTCTCCAAAGGATAATATTTCTTCAATTGTTGATTCAGGCAAATATCTCGCCAACTTGTTTAAGCGTCGTTGCGGTGTAGGGCTCGACATTTCTGAACTGCGTCCCGAAAATGCCCCCGTTAACAATTCTGCAGGTACTACAACTGGAGCTTGGTCTTTTGCGGACTTCTATTCTTACGTATGTCGTATGATCGGGCAAAATGGAAGACGCGGCGCACTTATGATCACGATGGATATAAAGCATCCAGATATTGAACAATTTGTGGCAATGAAAAACGACTTAACTAAAGTAACTGGCGCAAATGTATCTGTAAAGATAAGTGACGAGTTTATGAAAGCGGTAGAAGACAAACAACCGTTCACTTTACAGTTTCCTGTTGACTCTAACAACCCAGACATAACGAAAGAGATACAAGCAGAAGATTTGTGGAATCTTATTGTAGAATCAGCCACTAAAACAGCTGAACCCGGCTTAATGATGTGGGACAATATTATTAATAACCTGCCGGCAGAGAATTATGCCGATGTTGGGTTCAAAACATTAACGACTAATCCCTGCGGAGAGATTCCTCTCTCTGCTTACGACAGTTGCAGGTTGATATCAATTAATTTAAAGAACTTTGTCGTCAACCCGTTTAAGAGTCCAAAATTTGATTTCCATAAATTTTATGAAGTGGCAACGCAAGCCATGAGGCTCTCAGACGATCTGGTTGAGCTTGAAATCGAAAAGCTTGAAAAGATTATCAAGACATGCGATACAAAAGATGAAAAAGCGTTATGGAAAAATCTTTTAAAAGCTTGTCGCGACGGCAGAAGGACAGGCCTTGGCACGCACGGGTTGGCTGATGCGATTGCTTGTTTGAATCTTCGATACGATTCTGATGAAGCTTTAAAAGTAATAGAAAAGATTTATGAAACCTTGAGAGATGCTGCATATACCGAAAGTATTAACCTTGCCAAGGAACGAGGCATGTTCCCAGTGTTCGATTGGGACAAAGAGAAAACGAATTCCTATATCTCGAGATTGCCGAAAATTTTGCGGGAAAAAATTTCTAGATTTGGAAGGCGCAATATTTCTATTCTAACGAACGCTCCTACCGGTTCTGTTTCTATTATGTCTCAGACTAGTTCTGGCATTGAACCCGTTTTTAGGAATTCTTACAGACGTAGAAGAAAGCTTTCTCACAATGAAAAAGATGTCACACCGGACTACATTGATGAACTCGGAGACAAGTGGTTAGAGTATGGTGTATTTCATCATAATCTGCAAGAATATCTTGATTTAATGAAAACAGAAAAAATTCCAGACTTTTTTGTCGAGAGCGATCAAATTGATTGGCCAAGAAGAGTCGATATTCAAGCTGCGATTCAAAAAAGTATAGATCATTCGATTAGCTCAACGATTAATCTTCCAAAGGGAACAGATCCGAGTGTTGTTGGGGATCTTTATTTTGAAGGGTGGAAAAAGGGGCTTAAGGGAATTACAGTATATGTTGATGGGAGTAGAAGTGGAGTACTGGTTACAGACAATGCAGATGCCTCATTCCCGCAAAATGGAGCACCGAAACGACCAGATGAACTTTTATGCGATATCCACCACACCACAATCCAGGGTGAAAAGTGGACAATTCTTATTGGACTATATGATAATAAGCCTTACGAAGTATTGGGGGGTCTTTCAAATTTGATCGAAATTCCAAAAAAGCATAATCGAGGAATACTGACGAAGCATAGTTTCAAAACCAGAAACAACAGGTATGATCTACAGATTGGGGAAGGAGAAGACGCTATTTTTATTAAAGGTGTTGTAACAGTGTTTGACAATCCTACGAATTCTGCTTTTACACGAATGATCTCTCTTGCCCTCCGCCATGGCGCCCGACCAAGTTTCTTGGTTGAACAATTACACAAAGATCGTGATAGTGATATGTTCAGTTTTTCGAGATGCATTGCGAGAATTCTTAAGAATTATATTCAGAATGGCGAACAAGTGGCAAGTGATAAAGTATGTGAAGCTTGTGAAAGCGAAGGATTGATTTATCAAGATGGATGCGTAACTTGCGAAACTTGCGGTTATGCAAAATGTGGTTGACATTTGTTTTAAAAAGTTTTATAATAAATAAAGGAGGATAAAATGAAACTTAATTATCTATTACCAGAAAAAGAGGCAAACGAACTTTGCGATGGTTCCAGAACTAGAATGAGAAAACATGCATGGTCCCCAGGTGGACAATTACGCAAATCCGTCGACGGTTCGGTTGGAACTGAATTTTTTTGTAAAAGGTGCGAGAGGAGATATTGGCACTTTTTTACGTCAGAACAATACGAAACATACAAAAATCTTTTAGGAGAAGTAGCATGAAATTTGAACCAAGAAATAGACACTTGTTAGTGGAAAAGATTGAAAACGAAGAAGAGAAATCAAATGTTTTATTACCAGAGGGGTACAAAAAAGTTGAAGAATACTCACTATTGCGTGTACTGTCTGCAAGTCCAGATTGCTCTGTGATGGCTAGAAAAGGTGAAAAAATTATTGTTCCTACACATTTAATTCAAGAAATCAGGGTGGAGCAAGAAGAATTTTCTATTATTCTTGAAAATCATATATGCGGGGTGGTGTTCAATAAATGATGATGACTTATGCTGAATTAATCTGTGCCGCCGTGTTATCAATTAGTATGCCGAACGCAGAGTTTGCATGTAAGCACATGGACTCGGTTGTAAAATATTCGGATAAATATGATATCGATCCAGTTATTCTGACTGCACTAATCCATGCCGAAAGCAGATGGAATCCTAAAGTAGAGAGTAAAGCGGGAGCCTGCGGACTAACCCAAATTATTCCAAAGTGGTCGAGGAAGTTTGGATACATCGGATGCAAACGATTAAAAAATGATCCTGAAATGTCTATAAGAAAGGGAGCCCAGGTATTAAGTTACTGGGTCCACAATTACGGGAAGGGCAGCTACAGGCTAGGTTTATGCGGATATAATGCCGGATATCGTTGCCGAGGAAAGAGTAAGATTTTAGACAAGAACGGACACACCAGATATACTCGGAGAATAATGAAGACGTATAGAAAAATAGAATTGGAAATGATACCAGGCTGTATGCATCGTGAATAAAAAAGGAGTAATAACATGAATGAAGCTACATATTTAAAAAAATTAGTATATGATCCCAATTGGGACAAGAAAAACGTTGAAATTGTCAGTCTAGATGACATTGTGGCAGGACCACATCAAGTCAATAATGCTGCGAGAGCAAATGGTTTAAATCCGTTTAAACTTGAACAACTTATGTACGAAATTGAAACCGATGGTCAATTGGTTCCAGTTAGCGCAAGTAAACTCAGAAATGGGAAGTGGGAATTAAATGATGGTGGCCACAGGTTTAGGGCACTAACGGATCTCAGACTTCAGCATCCAAAAAACAAGAAGTATAGCACTATTCGGCTAATTGCGGAGAGTCACCCCAGCGCAGAAGAACGTAATCTTCGTATGCTCAACGACAACCGAAGATACACATCTAATGAGGCGACGGATGATGATGTGATCTTTCTTATCCATCGTAACATTGCAGATTTAAAAGCTCTTGGAACGGATATCGATGCGATAACGATAGAAAAAGTGAGAGAATACGTGAAAGAAAATATTTTCCCTACACCTCATGGAAACAAGGTAAACAGCTTGTCCAGAAAGGTTTATGCAAAACTTGATAATCCATCTTCAAAGTTTATTGCTCCAGTGAATGATAAGGAAACAATGGATCAGTTTAATGACAACAATCCATGGGGTATGCAATTGCCAACTTCAGGTCTAAATGATAAAGGCAAATATAATTGGGGTTCTGTTGTCGATGATGACAAAGGCCAATCTTGGGCTGTCTATAATTGTAATCAAGAAACGTGGGTGCGACAAAATGTTTCGCATTACTCACTGAAAAAGAAGTTACAACGCGACTGCCCCAAAATTTTAGTTATTGCCTATAACAACAATCTTCGCGCAGGTGATTCGGATGAATGTCCGGTGCAAAGCTATCGAAAAAACGTTCAAAAACACAAAGATTATTGGAACAGCCATCGTCTGATCACTGAACCACTTATTGACAGGTTGGTGTTTTTGCCACAAGTGGTAACGGGTCCGAACAAAGAAGATATGCGTCACCTGTACACAGCTAAAGGCAAGAAAATTGTATAAGATGTATGCATACCGTGAGTGATTTAAGCCGTCACATATATAAAGTCGATGAGCTGGTTGTTGGTAATAGTTTAGAAGCAGTAAGTTATGCATATTTGAATCAAAAACATATCATATTGAATGATATAGAAAAACCTCACTTTTTTGATTTTTATGACACAGAAGACGAACTGGATAAATATCTTATTGACGATATAAAATATGAACTGGCGTCCACTGATGGGCCAAAAATTGTTGGGATATCTAAACTCGAAGTTTGGGAGAAATTAGTTTTTTGTTTATCCCTTGCCGGGCTCCTCCCAGTGTCAGACAAAGTTTATTCAATGAGGATCGAGGACGACAACATCTTTAAAATTACAACTAACAATTCAAGAGTCTTGAGATTTAAGTTTAATAAATTGAGAATATTTGACAGTAAAAACATTAGTGGTTTGGAGAGTCCAAAAGAAGTTGATACTTTTAGAGTTGTTGACTGGATAGATGTTCGTTCTGGAATGAAGCACGAATATGACTATTTTGGAACTGAGGAAAATTTTGTGAAGGATGTCTATTTTTATCCATCGCCTAGAACCGGAGGTAAACAGAGAAAAGATCTCGTCGCCGTGTCTTACATGACAAGTAAACAATTAGAAGATTTTGAATATTCAGATACATACGTAAAATTTAAAGTTTTAGATTTGATGAAGAAGGCTGGCATCCGAGGCGCAAGAAATGGAAGAAGACCCGATGATCCAGAGAAGTATAGTTACTACTCGGTAAAAATTGAACCATCCCGCAGAGAGATTCAAAAAAACGAAAAACCAATGTACGAGGACAAAGGATCAATTGTGTTCGATTACAGGAAAGAAAGAGAAATCTATTCTCAGTCTGATGGTCGTGAAGGGTATTTAAATAGAGTAGGCGAAGTATTAAGTGCTTGAAAGTGGAACAAACATACAACATGCCTTTCACCTGGCTGGTGTTATACCTGTTGCAGGGCAGCCATTAGATTTCAAGTTCCCTTGGCATGATTCCTGTGTGCCTATTGCTTCTAACTATCTAGCTGTCGAGAGAGCTGTTGTTGAATGTGCATACGCTGGATGTGAAACAATTTGGATTGTCTGTCATGATGATATGCAGCCCCTCATTCGTCATCGAATAGGCGAAATGATTGAGGACCCTGTGTGGCTCGGAAGAAATATGGATCCTAGACCATCAGAAACAAGAAAACAAATTCCAATTTATTACGTCCCGATCCACCCAAAAGACAGAGACAAAAGAGATTGTTTGGGTTGGAGTGTATTATACGGAGCATTGGTTGCTTACAGTATTAGTAAAAAAATAAGTACTTATGTTACACCTAATAGATATTACACAGCGTTTCCATATGGCGTATATCCTCCAGAAATATTGAGAGCATATAGAAAACAAATATCCAGCGAAAGGCAATTTGTTTTATCTTTTCTGAACACGACAATAAAAGATGGCGAGTACCTGGGATTTACGTTTGATGCAGAAGACTTTAAAAACTGTAGACGAGAGCTTAGAAAGGAAGGAACTGGTAGATATGCGCCAGGAGAAGGTATGACAGAGAAGATGCTCCCAGTTGAGGAGAGATGGTCAGCTAGAAACTTTCCCTTAGAGCAAGTGTTTGGCTCCTTATCCTTCAAAGGTGCCTTAGATGTGGAAGTTGACTGGTATTTTAAAATTGATAATTGGGAAGGTTATTGTGAATATATGGGCTCAGAGATGAGAAAAGGCATGAAAAGACCGTCAAAAGCGATGTTTGACTACCGTGAATGGAACCCAATTGGCGAGGACAATTTATAAGCTTTTTTGAATTAACAGGACTAATTAGTAGTATGAAATTAAACAAACAACAACTCAAACAAATCATCAAAGAAGAGCTTGGAGAGGTTTTAAACGAATGGGGACTCTCTCGAACTATACCAGCTGTTAACGGAGACCAGGCTTTGGGCGAGGTATTTGCGGAACACAAACTTGGCGCCAAAAGCTTAAATCACCCTTTGGCAAAAATATTTTTAAATGCAGACAAGAATCTTATAGAAAATTACGCCGGTTTGATCAGCCAAGTCGGAGGAGCACGAGTTGGCGAACAAAAGGAAGGCCCCGGATTTGGAGAAGGCGAACCAGCAAAAGACGAGCTTTCAAAGAAAAGAGAAGTTTACCTTGAAGAAGAAGACATCGAGGAAACCTAAAAGAGAAAGATAAGAAATGATTAAAACAATAGAAGTTGTCTCAATATTAATAGGGGCGCTCGGCATTATTGCCAGCGCTTCTTTTTTGTTATTCATGTAAAAATAAAATGCTTGACACGAAGAGGTAGTTGTGTTATATTATCTGCAGAGGTAAAAAAATGAAAACTATTGTTCACGTCAATCAACATATTATTCGCAAGAACACAAAAACTGGTGAGAGTAAGCCATGTTTAACTGTCAAGACGTATAAAGAAAACAGGTATGCTCACGAAGCTATAATTCGTGATGAGAATGGCAACGAAGTTGCAAAAATTGTGTATAGTCCTCATAAACCATTATCTTGTGGTGCAAGATGCTGGATTGAAACTAAATATGATGTAGACACTGTGATACACGAGGATCCTACATCTTTAATGAGCATGGAATAGGAGATAAAATTAATGGCTAAAATTCCATTTGTTGGATTACACGCCCACAGCGGCTTAAGTTTGAATGATGGTCTGGGATACCCGCAAGATCACATGGATTTCGCTTATGAGAACGACGGAAACGCCCTTGCATTGACCGATCATGGTCACATGAACGGGTTGCCTTATCAAGTGCTTCATGCGCGCAAAATGCAGGCTAGTGGGAAGAATTTCAAGCCAATCTTCGGCGTCGAAGCTTACTTCAATCCATCTTTAGGACAATGGAGAGAAGAATACGAAAAAGCAAAACAAGAAAAGAAAAAAGGAATCAAGAACGAAATTGAACTATCTATTGAAGATGAGAGGGCTTCAAAACAGAAAGTTGTAGATATACTCAAAAAGAGAAATCACCTCATTCTGATCGCGCAGAATCAAGCAGGTTTGAATAATATATTTAAACTTGTGTCGGAGAGCTATAAAGATGAAAACTTTTATCGTTACCCTAGAATTGATTATAAGCTTCTTGATCTATATGGTGACGGAATTATTGCCTCTAGTGCTTGTCTTGGCGGTGTTTATGCTGGTGATTATTGGGATTTTCGCGACCTTGGTAGTGACGCTATTTTAAAAGCTATGCGCCAAACTACAGAGCGCATGAAAAACATATTTGGAGACAGATGGTATGGAGAACTCCAATGGAATAACATTCCAGAGCAGCATGAACTTAATCAATACATCATCCAGATCTGTCGTGAGTATGATGTAAAATTAATCTCTACAGCTGATAGTCACTATCCTAATCCTGACGCTTGGAAGGACAGGGAACTATATAAAAGGATCGGATGGTTGGGTAAAGGTGGCTTGCCAGACTATATGTCTTCTGAACTTCCTTCTGGCGTTGAGGAGGTTGGATACGAGTTATATCCAAAGAATGGCGATCAGATGTGGGAATCATATCATAACTATTCTAAGTTGGTTGGTTTTGATTACGATGATGATCTTGTGTTGGACTCAATCAAAAGGACAGAATATATTGCTCACGACTTGATAGAAGATTTCATGCCCGATAATGAAGTTAGACTTCCAAGTTTCGTTGTTCCTGCTGGTAAAACAGATATTCAGGCTTTGACACAAGATTGTCTCGAGGGTCTAAAAGAAAAAGATCTTAACAATAAAGATGAATATGTTGACAGGCTTAAAGAAGAACTCTTCGTTATTCGTGACCGAGGGTTTGCCAAGTACTTCTTAACAATGAAAGCTATTGCAGATAAAGCATCCTCAGTTCAGTTAACAGGGCCAGGCAGAGGCTCGGCAGCTGGCTCTCTTGTTGCTTACGTTTTAGATATCACACAGGTTGATCCAATTAGACACGGACTTCTGTTTTCAAGGTTTTTGCGTAAAGACGCAACGGACTATCCTGATATTGATTATGACGTGAGTGACCCGATGGAAGTGAAGGAGATGTTGATCGAGGAATGGGGCGCTGACACAGTTGCGCCTATTTCAAATTATAATACTCTTCAGCTGCGCTCTCTAATCAAAGACGTATCAAAGTTTTATGATGTTCCTTTTGTTGAGGTCAATAACGTAACTGGCAAAATGATCTTCGAAGCAACTCCGATTGCCAAGAAAGTTCATGGGATCAAATCAGGAGTGTACGCCCCAACTTTTGAAGAAGTAATGGAATACTCAGAGACTTTGAAGAAGTTTCTTAATAAGTATCCCCATATCAAGACTCACATTGAGGCTCTTCTAGGGCAGGTTAGGAGCGTCTCCAGGCATGCAGGCGGTGTTGTTGTAGGCGAGAACCTAGACAAGTGGATGCCGCTCGTTAATAGCGGTGGTGTGAGGCAGACTCCTTGGTCAGAGGGTCAGAACGTAAGACATCTTGAACCTCTCGGCTTCATTAAGTTTGATATTCTTGGACTGGCTTCTTTAAGAATGATCGAAGGATCAATCCGACATGTTCTTAAAAGGCATCACGGCATCGAGGAGCCAACATTCGAGGATGTGAAGAAATTCTATAATGAGAAGCTGCACCCTGATGTTATAAATTTTAATGACCAGAATGTCTATAAGAATGTTTTCCAGAAAGGTAAGTGGACAGGTATATTCCAATTCACAGAACAGGGAGCACAGGAATTTTGTAAGAAGGCAAAGCCAAAAAACTTGATTGATATTTCTGCTATCACTTCAATCTATCGCCCAGGTCCACTCGGTGCAGATGTAGATAAGTCTTACGTAGATGCAAAGCGAGATCCTGGAAGCGTGAATTATGTTCACAAGCTTGTAAAGGATGTGACAAAAGAAACTTATGGATTTCTTATCTTTCAGGAGCAAATCGCTTTGCTGGCTCACAAACTTGGCAAAAACATTTCCCTTGATGAAGGTAACGCTCTGCGAAAGTATTTGACAAAGAAAGGAACTGGAGATGAATCAAAGAAGAAAGAGAAGATTTATAATAAATTCGTTGAAGGCTGTATAGAAAAGAAGTTATCAATGTCGCAGGCTGATCAACTTTGGCAGACATTTGAATACTTTTCTGGCTATGGCTTCAACAAATCCCACGCAGTAAGTTATAGTATTCTTAGCTTTCAGTGCGCATGGTTACTGAATTATTATCCTGTAGAGTGGACTGCCGCTTTCCTCGACAAAGAACCCGAAAGCAGAAAAGAAAAAGCAATTAACATTGCTAAGTCAATGGGGTTTAAGATTCAACCACTTAATATAAATTCTTCAGGGACAGTTTGGGAAATTACTGAAGATGGTAAGACTCTCATTCAGCCACTGACTTCCGTTAAAGGCTTAGGGGATAAAGCTATTGAACAGATCACGCAGCATCGCCCGTTTAATACTATTGAAGAATTATTGTTTAATGAAGATATCATTTATAGTAAGTTAAACAAGAAAGCTTTGGACGTTCTTGTACGGAGTGGAGCGGTTGAAGGTCTGATAGATGACAGGTTTTCTGGAGTGAAACACTTTTGGTCCGCTGCTGTTGTTGATCGTCCAAAAAAGGAAAAACAATTACACGACAATATTGAACTTTACAGACCAGAAGGAGACTTCACAGTTGAAGAAAAGATTGCTAACAAAGCGAATTTGACTGGTGTTTTCCCAATTGATCTTGTACTAACTGAGCGTGTGAAAAGCAAACTCGAAGAATATTTTGTTCCACCGATTGCTGAATATGACCCAGAGCTTCAGGTTGTCTGGTTTATCCCGAGAGAAATCATAAGAAGAAAAACAAAAAACGGCAAAGAATATTGGATTGTCAATGTAATCGATTCAACAAGTAACCAAACTACAATTAGATGTTGGGGAGTTCGAGAAAAAGACATAATCCATGTTAATCGACCTTACATGTGTAAAATTGATTACAACGAACAATGGGGATTTTCTTCTAGATCTGTAAGGCATAATTGGAGGCTATTAGGATGAAAAAAATATGCAGTAAATGCAAAGTAAAACAACAAACAACTGAGTTTTACAAAAAAAGTGGTAGAGGAGGCGGTCTAACCTCCCAGTGTAGGACTTGTATCCTTGCAAATCTTGCTCGATACCACGCAAAAATAATAGAAAATGTGATTTATATGGTGGTTTGTCCAAAAGGTGAATTTTATATTGGTTCGACTAAGCAAGGCATACTTAGATTAAAAGAACATTTTAAAACCCGCGAATCTAACACGAAGGGCAAAACTCTGGCACAATTTCTTAAAAAAAATAATTATAAAAGAAAAGATATAGAATGGAAAGTTCTCGAAAAGTTCCCGCCAGGTCAAGAGAAGAAAATGAGAGCGAGAGAATGCGAAGTCATCAAAGAACATATCGACAATCCTCTGTGTATAAATAAAGAAAACACGTTGTATAGCGGGGAATGGGCAGATTGAAGACTTGGATTTTTGATGTAGATGCAACACTGACTCCTCCTAGAGATAAAATAGACAATGACTTCGAGGAGTTCTTTTATAATTGGATATTAGATAACGACACTTACTTGTGTTCAGGAAGCGACATCGACAAACTAAAAGAACAGTTGACACCCAGAATTCTCAACAATGTCAAAGGTGTGTTTACATGCATGGCAAATGCCTATTATGAAGGTGGAGAGGAAATATATAGAAAAGACTTCGAACCACCAGTGGGTTTAGAAGAAGACTTAAAATACTTTTTGTTCTCTTCGCTCTATGAGAACAGAACAGGAAACCACATTGAAAAGAGAATTGGCATATGGAATTTTTCTATTGTTGGCAGGAATGCGGATAAGGAAGAAAGAGAGCACTTTAAAAATTGGGACAAAGAACATGGCTCAAGAAAAACAATCTCTTCATATTTGAACAGCAGATACAGAGACACAGTTGAGACAAGCATTGGCGGTGATATCTCAATTGACATATGCAATTTAGAACGAGACAAGAGACAAGTGGTCGAACATTTGTCTGATTTAGATTTTTCAAATATTGTTTTTATTGGTGATAGGATTTACCCTGGCGGCAATGACTATGCACTGGCAAAAGCTGTTGAAAAGCGAGGCGGAAAATCTATAAATGTAGATGGCTGGGAAGAAACGAGAAATATTTTATTAAAAACTTGACAAATAATAAATTTGATGTTATAAAGGAGGTATGATGAATATTAAATTTTACAAAATCAGAAAGGATGCTAAAATGCCCGTAAGGGCACACTCGATAGATGCTGGTATGGACTTGTTTTATTGTCCAAGCCC
>Ga0208011_1000041_pt1 | contig 63299 bp, 88 predicted proteins | sample 7_EtaG_FD_184080 | JGI IMG/M metagenome (GOLD analysis project Ga0208011, IMG submission 184080) | Marine viral communities from the Subarctic Pacific Ocean - 7_ETSP_OMZ_AT15161 metaG (SPAdes) (version 2) | ecosystem: Environmental > Aquatic > Marine > Oceanic | place: Pacific Ocean | collected...
CGCATAAGTTGCACCACCAGCTCTTTCCATTGCTAAGTTTCCACTCATTCCTGCTCCTGCTCCTGCTGCTGGCATACCAGGTACTTGTGAAAGCCACGCAGGTTTACTCATACTTGCAAATTTACCGTAGGCACCCGGGTTCATTGTATTTAAGCCATGTGCACCAAGTGTGTAGCCACCATAAGCACCCATACCTGCACCAAATAATCTTCCTAAGCCAGAAGCTCCAGATTGTTTTGCTCCTTTATAGCCTTGATAACCTCCGTATGCTGCTAGTGCGTAGGGTAATAGATGCCACATAATATATAAAATTCTCCTTTTAGATCTAAATAAGGAATAATACCATTTTACTCATTGATTATCAACTCATCGACAAACTTGCCAGAATAGGTATGTTCCCCAACATGGGTGATTTCATCGTTGACATAGGCATAACATTTACCCCCCAGATCTTTCCAAAGTTTACAGAAGGCAAAATCTTCTCCTAGATAAGTTTTTTCCACGGGGTCGTGAAGTGTATCAAAGAAGTTCCACATGTGTTTTTTAGGCACCAATTTACCGTTTATTATTGTATGTTGACTGATTTCTCTATTTGGATATGCTTTTATCATTTTATCAAACACCTCTCTTTTTATTAACATACACCCTGTTGGACTATGTGTTACTTCAATAACACCATTATTGATCTTTATATCTTTTTCATCATAGACCCTCATAGGGTATGAATTCATGCTTTGTGATAATTGCTCGGGTGATTTTATCTTACCAGCTTTTATATCATCAAAAGCTTTGTCCCACATAAAAAGTTTTAATGGATAGGGTACAGAAATTACATCTTTGTTTGCAACAATCATTTTAAAAATAGTAACAGGATTAAAATGTATATCCGAATCAATGAATAGAAGATGTGAACATTTACTGTTTAAAAAGCCAGACACACACAAATTACGACCTTGTGTAACTAAAGAAGATTTCATAATTTGTACTTCAAAATGAACTTTTTGCGCATAACACATTTGACTAAATTTTAATAAAGCTTGAACATAATGCAAAGATACTTCTGAATGACATGGAGTGCCTAAAAAAACAGAATATGGTTTTTTATCTTTATCTATAGGAGTTACAGAATCAACTCTAAAATCTTTTAGAGTTTGATATGTATCTTTATTGACATATTCTTCTTGTTTTTTTTCTAGCCATAAAGGTTTTGTAGATTTAGTAAAATCTGATTGAACCTTTATCGGTTTATACTCCTTTGACACGTAACGCCCCCTTCAAAAAATTTGTCCATTCGTGCCCCTTTTTATTCCAATTATAAAATCTCTTATAAAATTTTTGTTGTTCTTCAAGATGACTTTGAATATCATTAGTATGTAAATAAGCTACAGCCACTTCAATAGCCTGTGCAAAAGATGCAGCTAATAATTCATGATTTTGAGAATAGTTTACATAGACTGGCCACTCTGCACAAGTTTCAGGAAGTGCACCAAAATTAGTTGTGATTACATGAACTCCTGCTGCTAAAGCCTCTAAGGCAGATACGCAGAAAGTTTCTTCAAATATAGATGGGTAAACAAATAAATCATAATCTGACATATGCTCTAAAATATATTCGTTAGGTTTAAAACCAATATAATTTACATTTGATAATGATTTAGCTTGTTCATATAAAGGTTGAAAGGATTCGTCATGGTCTTTTTCAAACTCAGATCCATAGACTTTTGCTGAACTATACACATCTAAAACAACATGTTTGCTTTTAAGCATTTGCATTGCTAGTAACAATACGTTTAATCCTCGCCAAGGAGTACAATGGTGAAGTATTCTTACTGTATCTCCTTGCTTATAAATTTTTCTTTTAGGGAAATGGTGAGCACCATTTTTAATTACGATGCTTTTATCTTCTGGTATTTGATGGAAGTATCTAAACTTCTCATAAGTCCAATGTGAATTAAAAACATACCAATCATATTCATCATGTCTTTTAGAATCACCAAAAAATTCTTGTAAATTACCTTGGTCATATGAATTTTTTTGCCAAAGCACATTTAATTTCTTTGGATCGATTGGAACCTTTCCTGGTATAGATGTACAGATTTGTACTTTGTCCAAAATTTCTTTTGGGACATGTTTTATTAACTGTTCTTGTTGAAGTTCTGTTGCACCTCTAGGTTCCATTACTCCTTGGTTTTACCAAAGAGAGATAGTTTTGCAACAGTAATCTCAACGTGTTGAGAAAAATCTGCATCTGTAGTGTCTGTGCTTGGATCAGCAACATCAGCATCAAAAGCAGCCTTAGACTCATAGACTTTTCCTGTTGTTTTGTGCTTGATAATTTCTTTTGCTTCAGCAGGTACTCTTTCTAACTCACTCATATATACTCCTTTATTCTAAGTTTATAGTTAGTGATAATTTATTTTCACTTTTATTATACACCATGTGTTTTGTTTTTTCTGGTATAAAACAAACTTCATCTGGTTTTAAGATAAATTTTTTATCCCCAACCAGCCAATGAGAGTTACCATAAATTTGTTTTACTATAACAGCATAATCATGTTCATGTAACCCAAAACTAGCTAGTCTTCCAGGTTTAGAAAAATAAAAATTACCCCATGTATGCCAACCAGTTTGATCCCTTGTTAATTGGTCAATTTCTCGAAGTTCTTTTGTTAAATCTAAAATATTAGTTAAAATAAAGGTAAATCCTTTATCGTAATATTGTTTCCAAATATCATAAATAAGCTCTCCTTTTATATCAAAAAATCTTTCAGACTGCCTTCTTCCAATTGAATCTATCATTTCTATTGATGGGTGGCCCCAAGTATTTCTATATTGCCATCTCCTAGTTATTTTTAAAAAGTCTAAGATATCTTGCTCCTTCAGGGGCACCTGAATTTTTTTTACTTTTTTAGCAATGTCTTGTAAATCCATTAACGCCCTTGTCGATTATATTTTTTATAGTCTCTTTTTTCTTCTTTGGAAAGTTTTTTTTTGTGGCATCTTATTCTTTTCTTGGGTTTAGGTCTAGGTACAAAATGCGTAAATTTTTGTCTAGCCATTTTCCTGTGATCTGTCTATCAATGCATAGGATACAATTCCTTGTATCTCATCCTTTGTTGAACATGTCATTTTTAGTGCGTCTCCGGGCTCTAGTACTAATGTCTTGGTTATTAAATCTGTGGTTGATGATGCATCAATACTTTGATTACTTATTCTGTAAGTTAATGATGCAGAATTATCTGTAACTTGAGAAACTACTGAAAGAGCAGAACCTCCTGATCCATTACTTGCTTGAATTTGTTTTATTAATATAGTTGAGCTTGTGTTTGCAGTAAGCACTGAAACAGTATTTGTTGTAGTTAAACTGAACCCTTGATTTTTGTATTGTATTGTCATGCTATAAACCAATTAAATGTATCTTGCTCTTCTTTTAAATCAAATTGAAAAGAAAAATTAAGTTGACTTTTTAATGTATCTAAAGCTTCTAGAATTTGTCTTTGATTAGACGCTTCATATACATCCTTTGGTTCTGGAATATAAATATTTATTTTAGCCATTATGTTCTTCTATCATAACTAGCTTGGCTATGAACATTACTTTTTTTAGATGGTGTAATATTACCTCGATAACTTTCTCTATGAGTATCTTTTTTTCCATAATTAACTTTTGAGCTTACATTCGGGTTTCTTATAGTATTTTCGTTAGCACCGTGTTTTTGTTTAATTCTATTAATTGTTTTTTTATCTTTAGTTTGTCTGTCTTTAAGGGTAACTATTCTATTTATTAAATCACTTGAGACATCGCCTTTATAATCTCCTGCATAAATATCAGCAATCTCAGTATCTGTCATTTTGTATTTTCTTCTTAAAGTTTTTTCAATTCCTTCAATTCTTTTTTGATATGCTCTATCTAAACCTTGAGTTGGAGGGTCTCCCGCTCTTCCGCCTGTTAACGTATATAAACCACCACCTGATATAGGATTATAACCAGCCATTAAATCTCCTTCCGATATTCTTCCAATATCGTCTGTACCGTACATTCCTGAATAATAATTTCTTATCTCAGTAGTCCTTGGATCTTCTTTAGGTAGGACTGCTCCTAATAGTTGAGCACCCAGAGGTATCATTCCAGTAAAATTTGCTTTATTTAAAATTTTATTCTGTATAAAATTTTTAGCTGATTTAATTGGATTAAAAGGTAAGTTATTGTTGTTAGCTGCTAGTGCATTATTATATATAGGTGCAATCCCACCACCAAGAGGTTGTCCTCGCTCCTCAAATCCTTGAATTCTGTTGGGATCTCCATAAACACTTGTCCAATCTGGTGCTTGTAAGTTAGGGACCACATTTCCTGTATCTGCCTGTAAAGGAACATTTCCTGTACCCTGCTCTTTCTCCCATCCCATCGGCATTGGAGCACCAAAATTAGGATATAAAGGTTCTAGTCCTACTCTAGGCTGAACATTTCCTGTACCTGACAAATCAGGTTTATCATTTCTAAACACAAAAGGGTCATTTAAATTATTAAGGTAGTTAATATCGTATTCTTCGCCCATTATCTCATACCATCTGGTTGTGTGTCAGCTCTAAATGTTCCATAACGCCAACTTTGGTTAATAGAAGTATTCTCTACTTTTAAACTTGCAAACCGTGCTCTAGCTCTTGTGTCAATTTTTTTCGTTGAACTAGATATAGTAAAAGGTCCGAGTGGAGATGATACCTCGGTGTCCACAGGGAAATCTTTTAATAATATTGATATCTTAGCATCTCCTGTAAGGATTTTAAAGTCTGGCACAAATCTTCTCATACTCATAAAATACTGTCCATTACCTTCAATATCTAAATCAAAATCACCGGATTGTATGAAAGAGGTTATAGCTGAGGACGTTCCAGAAGCACTTACTTGATTGGTTCCTTCTTCATGAGCATAGTAAGTAGTTGCTCCATTAGCAGCTGTAACACCATTAATTGTTGGAAAATTAGGAGTTCCTGATGAAATAAATTCTGTTGCATAGGGGTGTTCAAATAAAGTTGCATCAGCATAAGTCGTTCTATTTAATGATCCGGTTGTCCAAACATTTTCATTATAATTATATGTAACTACTCTATCTATTAGTGTCGAACCATTTTTTGCATAAAACCAATTAATTTCAGAGTATAGATTGTTTATACCTGCATATGTTAGTTCCCCTGCTGTATAATTTAAACCAAGATTATTTCCTCCGTTTGTAAATACAAAATCCTCAACCAAACAAGGAAGTGATTTAACTGTTCCATCAAACTTGAAAAACCCACCGGATTGTCCCATCCAGTATACCGAGCCATTAACGAAGCATATTGCATGTTGTCCTATAGCTCCACAGTTAGATCCAACTTGTTTAATTGAAAATGTAAAAGGTGGTCCTACAAACTGCATTATGTAAGCAGCATTATCAGTAATAATTAAAATGTAATCTTTTCCTTTTGCAGCTCCAACTATTTTTGTTCCAGAGTCCAGTCTAAAAGTACCTGCTGTGTTAGTCGATGTTGGTGCGTAAGTTCCTGTGGTTTCCTGGTCTGAGAATCTTATGAATAATTTATCTTGAGTGGAAGTATCTCCTATGGTTGTTTCAGTTCCTAACATTATTAAGTGTCGATCTCTTTCTGATACAATCGCTTGGACTGTTTTAGTTGGTGCTCCAGATATAGCTGTAGCTCTAGTTGATAAAGCATTTGTGCTTGAAGCTATTGGATTCCATTGAAAACTTGTACCATTTTTGTTTGTTGCTATTAATTGTTGGCCAAAATTATCTATAGACCATGATGCAGGATCTAGTACCACTGTAGAAGATGTAGTTGCTTGGTTCCATCCTATAAAATTTGATGCATCTGTTACTGTCGCAGAATTTAAATGAGTGGTCGCAGTGGTTCCTAAAGCTCCTCTCGATGCAATTATAATATCATTAGTGCTTATCGAACTATAAGTTATAAGTTCACTTCCTATTAAGACCGTTCCAGAAGAAGGAAGTCCACTAGCAGACGTTAAAGTAATATTAGTAGCAGATGCATTGTTACCTCCGGTTGTACCTGTAATGGCTCCGTTTAGAGTCGTTGTGATTGCTCCACTTACAGTTCCTCCAAATAATCCAGTACCAAAACCATATCCAAAACTTTGAGTAAGTGGTCCAAAACCAACATACGGATTAATTGTCGCTGATCCGGTGGCCGATGTTGTTCCTGAAGCAGCACTTGCAAATTGTATAGTGAAGGTGTTAGTACTTGCAGTTAAAACTTCAAAAGGATTTGCTTCTAGTTGAGAAACAGTATAACCCGATCCAGTTGGTGGTGTGACCGATGTAAAAGTAAAAAGATCGCCTGCTACCAATCCATGTGATGCTTTGTTTACGGTTATTGTTTGAGGAGCAGAAGTTGATGCTATCGTAAAAGTTGCACCTGTAACCGCAGTCGCTAAAGGAGTAATGTCATACATTACACCTCCGTAATAAATAAACAATCCTTTATGTGTTCCTATTGCTGCATAAGACCTACCATCTAAATCTGCCCAAATGTGTTGATCTCTTGCTGCACCAACAAGTGTATTAGAAGTAATTTGCTCCCAACCGCCTATCTTTTCTGGTAAACCATATCTAAATCTAACATTATCACCATCAGTCCACTGACCTTCAGCTCCTGCTTCTGTGACTTGTTTATTAAATCCTGGTCTTATATTTACACTTGTTAACGGCATAAAGCATTATAACACGGTCACGGGGCTTTGTTAATATCTGGGTCCTCAGTATCTTCCCCATAGGTAGTAAGATTTTTCACTCTATCATCAAATTTTTTTTGCCATTCAGCTACCATTTTAATCAGAATATTACCAAAATTTCTAAAAGATGTAGAATCAAGAAATATCTTCTTTTTTTCATTCAGCATTTTTATTTCCACATCTGAAAATTCTATATCACAGCTACCATCATCAAATTGTTTAAATCTCATAAAATCCTTTCTCTTTCATTTGTTGTATCTTGTCATCCGATAAAGTCAAAAAACAATTTATGGCATATCGGGTTCCTTTTGTAATTTTTTCTGTTCCATGTATCCATATAGGTTCAGCAGGAAAAAGCATAGTATCTCCCGTACCTAATTTAACCTTATGTCTTCCGTTAAAGAATCTAAAATCACCCCCTTCATAGTCTTCGTTTAAATTAATAGAGAGAGAACCTCTGATTTGTTTAGTCATGTCAGAATGATCTTTTATTTGAGTGCCTTCTGCATACTCTAATATTCTAATATTATCTGTTTGGCTTATATGCATATCTGTAAACGTAGGAGAAATTTCTTTTCTTATGTATTCAACATAATTTTTTAATACATGGGAAACCATATCAACTGCTATTTTAAAAACATTTTGTAATACTTCGTCTTTTTTATGATGTTCGGATAAACTTAAGCACTTATAATTATCCCACACAATTTTCTTTTCATCATACTTATAGCTTTGTTCTCTAGTCTGTAGCTGGGGGAATTTGTTAAATGCTTCAATAAACATTTTACATAAAGGAACACCAACAAACTCTTTTTGTATGTGAATAAGATCTGTAATCTTGTGGTTATATTCTGTCGGGAAGTTTTGCATTTAGTCTATTTTCGAATCCTGTTTCAGTTATTTCTCTTTGATCATTTTGATAATCTTTAAAAGGTCCGTTTGCATCTACGTAATGTAAAAAAATTTGACTATGCCAATCACCTTGAAACTCTTCTCGCCAATGTTCTACATCGCAACCCAAATATATAGCTGCATCACCAGGCTGCATTTCTATTAGTGTGCCAGCCATGTATATGGGCCAAGGAGTATTGTCAGAACCTACCATAACAGTACAAGATATTTCACAAGATGGTCTATCTTTATGTTTTTTAAGAACAGCATATTTTGTATACATTCTCCAAAAACTATATGTTGGGTTTAGTTTAAGTTTTGTTTCTTCTTCCATCTTTTTACGTTTTGTAATTAATAATGCATCAGTTGCTGGGTTTCCGTAGTCCATTGTATCCATAGTTATTGATTGTTTAGTATCAAATGACGAATCATTTCTTTGATGAAATAATATTGTAAATTGTTTTAATAGCTCTGTTTCTTCTTTAGTTAAAAAGTTTTTTACAAGCTTATATTTAAAATCTTTTATACTGCCCAACATACCGCTGAATATCTACTACCTTTCTCTACTGGAGTTACCCTGTGTGGGTATAAAAAATTTGATGGCCAAAGAATCATTCTATTTTCTTTAGGTTTAATTTCAAAACTTTCGTTTTTTGCAGGAAATGCAAATTGTATTGAACCTCCTTCGTACTCATCATTTAAATAAAATATACAACTTAGTTTTCTATTTAAATGAATACCATGGTCTACATGCCATGTGTAAAATCCACCGGGTTCATATTTTAAAATTTGAACTCCTTCAAGTTTAGCTATTGTATTACTAGGTATATTAAATGCATTTAAGTATGCCGTAATGGCTTCTTTAAATATTTTGTTAAAAACATGTGCCCAATGAACTTCAGTTAAAGATTGTGAAGTATTATATAAAGGTTTTAATAAAGTTTTTCTGGTAGTATTTTCTACAAAAGGTTTTTCCTGTTGTTGAGTTACTATTTCTGCTTCTTCGTATTTTAACTCTTTTGCATATTTCATAATTACTTCAAGTGTTTCGGGTCTAAGAGTATTATCAATAATTTTTATGTAGTCTTTTATTTCCATGATTTCTTAGCCCAAAAAGCATTTTTATATTTATGAACTAATCTTTGTGTCAACTTAAGCATTTTCCATCGTCCATCAACTTTACTTGGTTTTATTTCCATTTTCCAATTATCTCTCTTAAAGGGTATTATTTGAACAATGGGTGTATTTACTTTTATGGTTGTTTCTAATGTTGGGTATTTATCACCATTAATTACCATAGGAAAATTTATGTGTGTTGTATATGTATCAGTATCAACTATACCAGCAACAATATGAAACCTATCGTCAGGGTTATTGAGTGGAGGTACAAATAAACATGAATAACCTGGGGGTGTTGTTATAACCCAAGGATTCATAATTTTATAAAAAGGTAATTCTTTATTTTTTTGTAGGTAAGGACACTTACCAACCTGTCTTGGGTTGTGTGTATCAGAAGCATCAAAATTTAAGTTTAAACCTTTTGCTGCAGTCCATGCCCCTAAAGGCTCGTACCCCCATTTTACAAAAGAATCTTGCTTGCCTTCTTTATTAGTTACATTATGTTGGATTGCCATATCTTGAGGCATCCGCATGAGATACCCAGAAGTCAATGAATCTAAAACAGGTATACAACCTTTAATAGTTTGTATTTCTTTTGTATGGTCAAGCTCTTTATACCATTTAGGTATATTAACTTTAATAGGTTGTGGGTGAGCTATATTTTGATTAATAAATTCTTGATCTGCTGAAAAAATTATCTTCTGTTCAAACATCCATGTCTTTTACAACTTATAAACAAAGCTGTAAAGGACTAACGTAGTCTTGACTAATACTTTCTAAATACTGTTCAAAAGTTTTATCTAAAGGCCAAGTTATTGCTGAAGTATCCCAACTTTCTAAAAAAGAATTCCATGTTGTAGCTTCACTAATTTTATATGTTCTTCCATCTGCAATCCATGTAGCCATAACAGTCTTATGCCAATCTTTCATGTCTTCCATATACTTTTTAGCATCTTCTTGTGTTTGGTTATTGATTGCATCAGAATTAGATACTATTGTTCCACCATCTTCACGATTAATATATGAAGTACCATTTCTATAATTATTAAAATCAACATCAGAAATTTCTATTACCTCAGTAACTCCTGTATCGACTAAGCTTTCTGCTGGATCCAACCAATCTGAAGTAGATACAATTCCAATGCAGTTTGAATCTGCACCAGATGAAAATTTTGAAAAAAGTGCTTTTGCCATATTATGCTCCTGTATTTTCTAGAATGAATATTGCGCCACCTTGACCAGCATTTCCACCACTCATACTACCGCCTGGCATTGAAGTTCCACCAGTTCCACCAGCACCATAAGAAGATCCTACCAAATAACTTCTAAAGTTGTTTGACATATCCATTTTAGCACCTGGAGCTGAACCTGTACTGCCTGCTGGTCCACCTTGGTTATTAGTATGGGATCCTGCACCAGTTCCTCCATTAGATGTACCAATGTTTGTTAGTGTAGATCCATTTCCTGCGTTCCCCGCATTTCCATGTCCTGGGTTAGGGTTTCCGTTACCTTTATTTCCTCCAGATCCAAGAGTGTATGCATAAGATACAGGGTGAGTTATTGGGCCACCGAAGAAACCAAATCCTCCTCCTCCTCCAGTTCCGCCACCACAACATTGTGAGCCTCCTGCTCCTCCGCCACCGCCACCCCATAGAAGGGCTGCAACGTAAGATGCGTTTGAGCTTGATGTATAAGTTCCGTTACCTGTTGCAAAAGTTAATGGTTCAAATCCGCCACCACCTGCAGAACCAGATGAAGCAGCAGTTAATCTTCCTTGAGCATCAACTGTAATTGATGCAGAAGTGTAAGATCCTGCAGATACAGTCGTGTTATCAAGTTTGTCTGCATCAACGGCATCGTCTGCGATCATATCTGTAGCAATTTGAACTTCTCCAATCGTTCCAGCAGTAGCAGCGCCTAAAACTCTGTTATCAGCAGATGTGTCTTGCATTTTTGCATAAGTTACATTGTCATCTAAAATTTTATCTGTAGTTACAGCATCGTCTTCAATTTGTGCAGGTCCAACAGCTCCACCTAAAGTATCAAGAGATACTTCTACAAGGTTTGTTCCATCAGAATATGCAGCATAAATTTTTGCTGCGTCTGGAGTAAATCCAGTTCCTGATGCAGTTTTAATTGTTAAGTTTGTAGGGTTAGTTAAACCACTACAATCAAAAATATAAAATTTTTCAATACTGTCTGGTATAGTACATATTGTGCTTGCTGCAATAGAAGCAGTTGCAAATTTGATTACCAGGTTACGAGCATTGGATAATGTTCCATCTGTCATAGCAAGAGCAACAGTTCCACCACTTGAAAGTGTTACTGCTTCATATCCTGCAATTGCTTGTTGTAAAAGATTTAAATTTGTATTTGTTTTATCACCCCATGTACCAGCGTTTTCGCCAGTCGCCATAAGTTCTAGTTTTATATCACTTGAATAAGTTGATGCCATAAAATTAATTCTCCTTAATAGTTGTATTTTATCTTAATCAGGCTGCCAAATCAACATCGTGCCAAATATTAAGAACTCCTATGTCAATTTCAGACCATGCTGTAATATTAACCTCTCCCGTAGATACTGTCAATGATATGCCCGTAAGGGTGACGTTTGCATCAGAAGCGGTTCCTTCCTCCCCTATTGAAGCAGTCATGGATATACCACTAACTCCCACTATTTGTGCAGGGATTTCAGTAACAGTTCCAACAGACGATGTTAAAGATTGTCCAGTTACAGGTTCTACTGTGCTTTGCTCAAGTGACGTAGTTCCTTGAGATATTGTAGCTTGTGAACCTGTTACAGGAACCACAAGGAATAGACCTGCTTCTCCATCACCCATAGAGGATGTTAAAGATTGTCCAGTTACTGATTCATTTGTAGTTTGAATTAAATTAATTGAACCTAATGACGATGTCATTGTGTGTTCAGCTACAGTTAGTGATATATCAGCATCTGCTTGTACTGAGTAAACTCCAAACGTAGAAGTCATACCTAAACCAGATACAGTAACATTTGCATCAGCAGTTACAGCTTCGCTACCTATCGATGAAGTTAATTCTAAACCTCCAGAATTTATTGCTGAATAATTAACTCCCCATCCTAAGTTACCATAAGCATCTCTACCCCAACCTTCACCAATTAAATATGTTGGATCGATTGTACTTTGACCCGCAGTCATGGTAGCTGTAGAACCGGTAGTATGAACTCCTATATTAATTACTTCAGTTCCTATTTGAGATGTCATTGAAACACCTGTTACAGCTTGTGTATGCGATGTTCCGCCTAAAGCTGTTCCTATGGAAGGAGTAATTGATATTCCGCTTGGCGAAGCTGTTGCTTGTGCTGCAACGGTCGTTCCAGTTCCCGCAGTTATGGTTGCGCTTGCTCCAGTAACAGGAACAGTAGGAGCATTCAATTCACCCCATTGGTTTTGACCCCAACTATCTCCGCCCCAACCAACTTCTATAATACCTTCGGCTGTTACACTTCCTATTGAAGTGGTCATCGATTGTCCAACAATCATAGCATCTGGTGCTGGATCAGCATTTCCAATGCTTGATGTTAAGGTTTGTCCTGTTAGTGTTAAAGTTTGATTGATTGTAACAGAATTTGATCCGATTGATGTAGTCGAACTAATTCCTGAAACAGAAAATGATACATCGATTACTGGTGTTACACTTGCAACAGTTAATGTTGCTTGTTGCCCAGTTACAATATTACCTACTTGTCCCCATTCACTAAAGCTCCAGGTGTTTGCGCCCCACCCGTTGTTTACAAGTTCAACAGAGGCTTGCCCTGTTGACATTGTAGCTACTTGGCCAGTAACAGGTTCTATTGTATTTAATTCTATTGAATGTGTGCCAAGACTTGAGGATGCGCTTAAACCAGTGACTTCTACTGTGAAATCATTTTGTGCGGACCAATTTCCATCCGACCATTTAAGTGCTCCCCAAGTGTTTGACATAAAAACATTCTACTCCTTATGCTATTCTAAGTATAGCCGCCGAAGTTGTGAAAGCAGGGAACTGAATTGTAAAAGTTCCAGAAGTTGCAGTTTTATCACCACCAAAATCTAAAACAGCTACGGCTTCAGTTGTGTTACTTCCGCCATCAGTAGTTGTATTGTAAATTAATGCTCCTCTTGCAGTCAATGTTACACCTTGAAATGATAAGTCAGCAAAATCAGTAATTGCTACTGAAGATGAAACTTTACATCCTGCGTTTACTAAAGCTTTTCCACCTGCAGAATATCCTGACGGTGAAGTTACTTCGTTTCCTGTTGCGTAGTTTGCAGTAGATTTACCCAAACTAGATGAGTTAGTGTACATTGCTAATTTAAATGTATCACCATTTGGAGCTGCATCGAAATCATGCTCTCCACCCATCAATTGCTTCTTAAACGAATCGCAAATTGCATTTGTTGTTATTGCCATATTGGCCTCCTTTATAATTAATTAATTGTTTGGAGACGGTGATGGTATTTTAACTCTTGGAACACCTTCATCATACTCCGCACGTCTTCTTCTGCCCATTTGTTGTAAGGCAAAATTTTGTATCTCTTCATTATACTTGGTAGAATATAGATTGTATAGATTGTCGGGTCCTTTTAAAAACCTAAAAGCTTCAGCTAAGACACCATGTAATAACATGGATTCTTGATATTTTGCTAAGAAGGTTTGTAAAGATGAGGAAAAATGAGGTGGGTCAATTATATAATTAATTTGTATAGTGTCTGCTGCACTTGGTATTGGTGCACATAGTATAGTGAAATCGTCCCAATTAGCCCAATATTTAGGAGTTCCTGTTGTTCCTTCGTTGTTATATTCAGATATAAAACTAGTATCTCTTTTTTCTAAGAAAGTTCTATCACCACCAGATGCTATATGCTGTACAGATCTTATAATCATACAATCTGCAGGCATAGATACATATCTATTATCCTTAGTAAAATTAGAAGTTGAATACTTTCTTAAGTCATCATAATCAACTTTACCAGCTATGTCTAACTCAACGTTTCTAATAAAATCTTCTATTATTGCATCAGTTAATACTGTAGAAGTTACCTCTGTATAATTTCTTACTTCTGTTAAAAAATTTGAATGTGTTATTGCCATTATGTAATACTCACTGTTACTTTTCCTATTGTTGGAATAAGTTCTCTTCTTCTATTTTGTAAGGAAGGATTTTCTGGAATCATACTATAAAGTGTTTCAGTAACTCCATCTCTTGTAATCTTAAATTCTTGTGTTTTAAATGCAAAGTCTCCAGGTAAATCTAAATTTGCAATACAAACAGTTATTCCACCCGAAGCTACAATAGACGCATCGTTAGGAGCAAACGTTGGATTTAATGAAGACATGACCTGCGGTTGTTGGTATTTTTGAACTCTTGGGTTCTGTAATGCAATTGCATCTGCGGTTACTCTTTTTCTACGTATTTGTGGTTGCTTTGGTTCAAACTCAGAATAATGAACTAATGCACCAGTCCATTCTTTAACCATTTCTTCATATGGAAAAGCCATTCCTGATCTATCAGAAATTGCTAATGATTGTTTTCCTGTTGCAAATTTTCCCATAATTAAACTCCACTCGGATAAAATGATTGAGGCGTTACAAAAGTTGAAGCTCTTTGACCATCTTCTTCAAGTGCTCTTTTCAATTCATCTTCATAAATTAATTTATTTTGTTGTACAAGTTCTGGTTTAATTTTCATGGCAAGATAATAAGCTAAACCTGCAGTCATGCATGGTAAAAATCTATATGCTACATCTGCAGTGTTTGTATATTTACCTGAATCTTCAATTCTTTTAATTACATAATATTTTATATAAGTGTAATTATTTAAATCTGGAGTTTGATATAAATAAATTACTGGTGTTGTTTGTCTAGAAACATAATACTGTGAAGGTGATCCTTTAGAATATTTATTTGGTATTGCAGCGTAAGTTGAACGATCAATTTTTGTAAGAGATAAATCTTCCGTTTCTGTAGAATTAGATGAAGCTGCTGACGTAGAAATAAAAGCCTCTAAGATATCACTAACATCAGTTGCTACTGTGTAAGCAGCTTGTCCTTCCACTAATTGTGATTCGTCTAATTCAACTTTCCAAAGATGAATGCCTCTGTTACCCCATTCAGCAAAAAGCAAATTTAAACTTGTTCTTGCAGATTTAAGATCATATCCTGAGTTAGTTCTAACCCCACATCTTTGATAACCTTCTTGAATAATATCATCAATACTAAGATTAAATGATGTAGATCCTGATGTTGCCATATTAATTTACCTTCTTAATACCTTTTAAAAATTCTCCGTAATAATTTTCATAACTTTTGTTGGAGACGTATTTTCCATCAATTTCTGATTTAATATGACTACCTATATACTTTTCTTGATTTTTAGTGCTTGGAGCTTGTGATGTAGTCTCACTAAAAGCTGCTCTTCCCATTGCTGCCTTAAATTTAATCCTGTGTTTGATAGCCATGTTTCTCCTTTTTGCGATTATACAATTTCTTCGATTGTATCACTTTCTGTTTATAAGTTCTAGACCTTAGATTTTTCGCTATAGGGTTATACGAGGTCTGTGGCTTTACCGATAACTGGTTTATATTTGGTTTTTTCTTCATTTTTATATGCATGCAGAAAAGAAGCACGTCTCTCTTCGGGTACAAAACTACAATGGATCCACCCGCTGTTTGGTTCGCCAGGAGTGTAGAACTCAAGAATTAGCTGGTCAAATGGAAGATTTTTATAAATCCAATCAGCTAGTTCAGCATTATCTGTGCCCATACATTCGAAATCCGCCGCCTCAGCTTTTGTATGCTGACTATTGACTGAGCTGCCGATGGCAAGACACAACTCTTCGCTACGAAATCCGCTGGTAATCTTAATTCTACCAAAATGGTCTCGTACTGGCTGTAAAATATTTTCACAAAGTTCTTTTAATTTTTCTATCTGACCTGCGTTTGGATTATTGTTGATACCCTTACGAATCGCTGTGTCCGATTTGATTAATTCCTGTAAACTAAAGTTACGACTTAAATTCATATCATTCTCCTATCATGTTTGCGTAAGCGTTTAAACTTAACGCATATTTTGGAACATTATTAGTGTTTCGGTTTGTATAATGATTTAAAAAACCACTAAAAATTGCAAACGTTCCTGGTTCTGGTTTAATTTCTTCACCAATATCAGGAAAAAATAATTTTTGATCACTACTATTTAAATATATAACTCCTCCAAATACTGAAGGAAAATGTTTATGTAATCTAGTATAAGCTCCTTTTGGATTACATAAACCCCATACTTCTTTAATTTTATAAATTGTTCCTGAAAATAAGTCTTTTTGATCTATGTAGTCTTGAACTGGAAAAAAAGGAGTCCAAAATTTTTCATCTTGTGTAAAAAAATGCCAATTTGTCATTCCACCAATAACATTTGTTTTACCATTAAGATTATCGTCTCCTTTTATTTGTTCATCTATTTTTTCAATAAAATAATTTGTGTCTATATCTATCTTTCCAGTAAACAAAACATAATCCATGGAAATTTTTCTTTGAACTATTTTATTTATTTTCATCTTTCCATTCTTTACGATTTTTAACTGTATATGAATAATTTATTTAGTAGCTAAGTGGTATATAACTAAGATAGCGATAACTATACCAACAGTAACTTTTTTGTTAGTTATAGCTAATCCCCATATTCTTTTAGCTTGTTGTATTACTTTTTCCATAATGTTCTCCTTTTTGTAAAGTTGAATTTTATATTAATACTATTACTTATTCAAGTTAACTGCGGATGGCCCTTTTTGTCCTAGTTCAACATCAAATGTTATTGTGTCACCTTCACGTAACTCTACGTTAGCTGCTTGTGCTGCTGAATTATGTACAAAAACATCTTTTTCATTGTCTTCACGTGCTATAAAACCATAACCTTTAGTGGCATTAAACCATTTAATTTTTCCTTTTATACTCATATTATCTCCTCTCTTGTCACTTTTTTAATTTTTTCATTATTCTAATATTAGTTTTTTAATACTTTTACTACCATCAATATTTAACTCTGTTTCAGCCATAGATTTTATACACTGGTGTTGTATATGATTATTTTTTTCACCTCTTGAAGCGTGTCTTTTACCTTTTAAACACATTGCCATTGAAGGCTTACCTGTTTTAGGATCAATTTGTATTCGGTGTTCTATAATCTCTCCATTGATTATCATTAATAGGGCTACTACTAATTCTGTCATTTAATTACTCCGTCTTTCCATTCTTATAATGTATTTCTCTATTGGAGTCTTTAAGTTTTTCTATATCTTCTAAAGCCTTCTCTAATTGTTTAGTTAAAAATTCAATGTTTACTTTATTATGCATTCCAGACTCTTGTTGTACTTGCAATTTTTCTACCTGCTTATACAATTCTTCGATAAGCATAAATTGTTCTGAATCAGCCGGAAGACTTCCTAAAGTACCCCGAGGCCATCCGATACGGAAAGCTGTGTTCTCTACGAGATCCTTCTCCATTAGTTCTAATTTTGTTGAGTTTGAATTTAATTTTTCTTGAATGCCGAAAAAAGCCCAGGTTCCGATCGCGACCAGCGCGATGAGGCTGGCAACCGTTTTCATCGGCATTTGAACTTTTGCTTCGTCTGAAATTTTGAGTGCCATTAGTTGTAACTATACCCTGTGTTACCTGATTCTAATTTTTCAAATAATTTTTTATGTTGGTCCATAATTTCTTCATCAGAGTCCATCATCTTGTCCACCTTCTCATCTAACATCTGTACTCTAAATTCTAATTGATCAATTTGATTTTCCAGAACTGCTTGAGTTGTAGAAAGTTCAAATGTTCTAGATAAGCTCCATCCTCCTAATGCAATTAGCAGTCCAACTAGAAGAGTTAAAACTTTTTCCATCATTGACAGCTTTCACATTCCCCAGTGTCATCAACAACACATCCATTACTCTTATAACTAGTTTCATAAGTTGAGTCGTGGGCTCTCTCTTGCTTATTTATACATTCACAATTTTTACATGCACAGGAGCCGTATTCATCTGCGTGTAAATCCCCGCTGCAATGACAATCGTGAAAACATTTAGTGCATTTAGCCATTTGGTAAACAACTCCCTAACCATTTAAAAACCTTTTTAAAAGGCCAACAAATGATAGACCATATCCATTTTATTACTTTTTTAATTATGTTCATATCCTTCCCTTCTGTTGAATTATGCTTACACACTATACATAAGCAATTTCCGTCATCTCCCATACATTGATTTGTATTTGGATTTGGGGCAACACCTTTACAATGACATAAGTGATTACATTCTAAACACAATTCCATATTTCCCTTTGTTTAAATTGTTATCTATTAAGTATATGTAATAGTTACGCCAGCAGTACCAGCAATAGTTGCATGAATTCCATCTTTAAATAAAATTCCTGAACCCGGTAAGTACATATCTAAACCTTCAGTTCCAAACAAATAAGTTGCGATTGTAGTTCCAGAACCTCCACCACTTTTAAAAATAATAGATCCACTTGCATTACCTTTTGCCTGAATAGAGGTTAATCTTGTTCTATTTGTTAAGCCTGTTCCGCCTACAGCAACCATTTGTCCCGTAGCCGTAGCATGTGCACTCGACTGGTCACTTGTAAAACTTGATCCGCCCATAAAATTCTCCTTTAATTAGGTGCTCCCGGAGGAGCACCAATTTTATTTAACTATTAACTCCAAGGTTGAGCAAATGTACCATTCCCAATTAGGAATGCATCAATTGACCAAATTAAACCAGCAACTGCTCTACATCTTATGTGAGCACCTTCTAGTCCACCTTTAGTAGTTGCACTTAAAGTTAAAGTGTCAGTACCACCTGCAGTAAAAGCAGTTACAGCTCCTGGATCAGTCGCTGTATTGTTGTACCATGCACAACCTCTAAAAACATCCGCTGTGTCTCTTCCAGCAGCAGTTCCTGCGTTTAAAGTAAACGTGTTTGATGATGTTAAACTTGAAGTCATGATAAACTCATACATCATTCCAACTCTGTTTGCAGAAGATGGATCATCTCCACCTGCTACTGCAGAAGTTGCTGTTGCAATAATTGAAGGTAAGTTAAATACAGTAACATTGTCACCTAATGTTATTACTTTACCTTGATATTTATCAATCCCTGCAATGTCAGTTCCACCATCGGTAGTTCCTGCACCTATTGATTGTGCCATTTCTGGACCTGTTCCTAAGAATCCTCTTAAAGATCTTACCGGTCCACTAAACGTTGTTCTTGCCATAATATTCTCCTTTGTGTATAGCCATTTTACTATGCCGTCTCTATACCGTCTGCCTAGCCAGTCGACATAATTAATTAATTCTAGGTTTTTATATTATACATAAAAAAAGGGGCGATGTAAAACACCGCCCCTTCTTAAATACTTACGTATTATCTATTAACTAGTTGGTAGATTTCCGTTACCAAAAACACATCTTGGGTCACTCCACCCAAAGCTGTATCTTTCTCTAGCTTTAAATCTTACGTTACCAGTATCGAAGTCACCTTCCATTGCTGTTTTGATTGGTGATCTAACGAAATATTTAAATCCATTAGGTACATCAGTCATTAAGAAGTAAGAATCAGTATCAGTTAGGAAGTTATTCACTGAATAACCTTCTGGTACCATTCCCATGCTTCTTACAGCATTTATGTCATTATCTGCAGTTCCTGGTCTCATAGGAGACTTCATCAATCTCTCAGCAGTAAATTGTAATTCTTTTGGAATTATCATTTTTCTACCTTGAGAAGCGATTTTTAAGCCTCTTTCGTCTACGAACCCAGCAATGTCGATTAACGACTGCTCTAACGAAGTTTCGTTAAGGTCTGCAGCAGTTGCAAGAACGTTTGAGAAAGTTCCACCAGTTGCAAGTGGGTGAGCGTTTCCGACTAAAGATTCGCCATCACCACCTGTTACAGTAGTAACCTGTGCGTTGTTCAATACATTTGCAGCTTTAACTTGCTTCGTATTTGCCATAGATCTTGCTAATGCTCTAGTGTATCTAGCAGCAAGTCTATCGTATAGGTTGTCTTCAATTGCTTCTTCAGTAATAGCAAATGCTAAAGCGATTGTTTCGTGTGAGTATCTAGCAGTGAAAGTCTCATTTGCTTGATCGAACACTACTCCAGCACCTTCTTGTTTAACAGGTGCAGAAGCGAAACCACTTAACATTACTTCTTCTTCAAAAGCTCTGTCAGATGTTTCAGTAGTATAAATCTCAGCATGCTGATTTTCATATCTACTATATTCCAGGCCGAATAAAGCATTCAAACCTGGCTCTAGTTCTTTAACTAGTTGCGAACGTGATATTGCCATAGTTATTCTCCTTTATTTATTATAGCCCTGTACCACTTCTATAGAAGTGGTTGTTGATTCTAACAAGAACATTAGCATTAGCAGCAGAAGTGTCAGAGTTATCTGGGTCTTGCGAAATGTCGATCGCTTGAATTGCGAAAGTAGTCGCTGTACCAGAAACACTAACATCTAATTGTGCCTTTGATATTCCTGTTTGTGTAACACCAGTAGTGTTAGTAACAGAGTAGTTTCTAAATAGATCTGCTCTAGTAAAAGCCTCATCTGCGTCTACTAAAAATACTGCATCTGGATCGTCAACTATGAATGCTGTAATGTCACTCGCAGCTACTCCTCCAGGGTAGTAGTTTTTATAGGTCGGCTTTTGTGTAGTTGGATCAGTGTAAAAACATCCGTTAAAAACGCCCACAACAGCATCAGATGTGTTAGCACCATGTTTCTGAATATTACCAGAGGTTAATGGTTCCACCATGTCCCCTTGATATATTGCAGTTGCATAGCCACTAGCAATCGTGTATCTGTTTTGAGCACCTACTAATGGTGTACCGTCTAGTTTTCTGTAAGGTCTTAGACCAAACTGTTCACTTACGTTAGCCATAGTTGTTTTCTCCTTTTAACATTTATTTAATCCAAGCTACTTGTAGATATCGCAAAAATATTACTTTTTACGAGAACCTCCAAAGGTAACTCTAGACTGCCTATCAATATTGATTGGCATGTCCGGGTGTTGCTCCTTCATAAGATCCCTATCAAGCGCGTCTGTTCTATCTTGAGTAATTTTTCTAAAATACTCAGCGCGTTGTTTCAGAATCTCTTCTGGTATCCTTGCCAACACAAGGCCCCCAATTCCAATAAGACCAGCATGTTTTCCTTCAGTGATGACTGGGTATTCGTTTTCGCCAATTTCACTTAAAATAGTTTCAGCTTTAACAAATTCCCAACCTTCTCGAAGTTTTTTGGAGACGTTTGCAACGTCCTCCAAACCTTGAGTCGCAGTTCGTATCCATCTATGACAGAAACCCTGCGGTGCAGCTGGCGCATCCAAACTGGATGGTGGTGTCCAAGCTTTTTTTCTAGATTGTTTAATTCTAGTATCGGACGTGCGTGAGGTTTTAACTTTTTCCATATTATGTTCCTTCCTTCACGTATTTTGCGTATTCCTCTAGTGGCACCCCTAATTTCTTAGCGATAACTACCTGTGATTTGGTGAGCTTCACAGACTTGCGTCCACCTGCTCTTCTACTAACAGAGGCTACGTTCTGGACGAGTGCAGCCTTTGGTTGTTCTCCAGTCGAAGATTCGGCAAACTTCTGAGGGAAATAATCCTTCATACGTTTGTTTATTTGATTATAGTACTGATCACTTTCTCCGTCAATTCCCTGCTGTATAAGATCTTCATGAATACTCATTGCAGCTCCAGTAAGCACTCTATCAGAACCAAACCAGTCATTGTTCTCAGCCCATTTTTGAGCTCTTTGACTAATTGGTGCTGGTGGTTTTCCCTCCTGGGGGGCTTGGGGTTGTGATTCAGCTTCTTTTTTTCTAGCCTCTTTTTCGCCAAGAGTCATAGAAACCTTTTCTTTTTCTACAGCCAATTTAGTAAGCAGATCGTTAGCTTCCATTATTTTGTCTGTATCATTTTCATCAAGAGCAGCTTTTAGATTTGTTCTAGCTTTATCTCTTTCAGAATTTATTCTTGCATCGTATTGTTTAAGATAATTTGTGTCTGTTTCGTCATATTTTTTCTCAACAGTGTCAAATTTATCTTTCAAACCTTTTGCATAATCCATAGCAGCTCTTTCTCTTCTTTCTGCTTCACGAATTTGAAAGGTAAGTTTTTTTATTCTCTTTTGAACCTTGTCAGAATACTCTCCAAGATCACCTTTATCTTCTTCCTCAACCTTTTGCTCTAACGGTTCTTCCGATTTTTTTATTGGTTCAGGTGTTTCTTTAGGTGTTTCTTCAGGTGTTTCTTTTGTTTCCTGTAAAAGTTCCTTTGCTGTTTTTCCATTAGTTACCTCAGTGTAACCAAGATCAACATTTTCTTTTTGTTCAAAAGATTCATCTGGTTCTTTTGAATCAACGTTAACATTTTCTTCATTAACGCCATCAGTATCTAATTCCACTTCTGGAATTTTATTTTCTTCAGCCATATATCCTCCTTAAAAATGGTGCAAAATTTCACGTGGGTTTTTGATTGTTGAAATAATTTCATCATCATTCAACACTCTTACTTCTCCACCTTCAATCTTGAATCTTGAACCTGCGTACCTACTAAATATTACCCATTCGTTTAGTTTACACCAAGGTCCTAACGGAAATTTCTCTTTGTCTCTGTAACAAAGATTCCCCATTTTAAGAATTAGACCACAAACTGTAGTCATCTGAATTGTTTCTTGTGTTGTATCAGATAAAAGAATACCACCCTTAGTTTTCTTTGGGCCAGCATAAGGTAACACTAATATTCTGTAACCTGTTGGTGTTGGTAATCTAGCTAATAGCTTATCATCGATCGCTTTTGGATCTAGAACTGTTCTGACTTCTTCTTCGCTTTTATACGAGTCTTCAAGTTTTCCAGTCCGTTTCGGTTTCACCGTGGACATTATCATCTTCAAACTCCTGTTTATTCAGCAGGTCTTTTAGTTCCTGTTGCAAATCTTCTAATGATTTGATTTGTCCTCTAACATATTGTAGTTGATCCATCGTGTCAACACTATATAGAGCGGTTTCTTTAAGTTGCTCGAGTCTTCTTTTAAGAAGTCTCTGAACTAATGATATCGTGTCAATATTCATACATATCTCCTTTTGGTTCATAAAAATTAATATTTACATTCATTCTGGTGTGTTTATCAGTACAAGTCGTTCCTCTATGTTTAACATTTGAATTAAAGATAATCATTCTGTTTTTAATGCTTTCAACTTTTTCTCCAGTTTCAAATTCTGTGTAGCCGTTGTTTGAATTAATATAATAAACAGCTGTTAGATTGTCTTTGTAATCAATGTGAAACCCATGTGTAATTATTTGTTCTGTCATTGGAATACAATTAGCTTTTACCCTTATTAATGCTTTAATTTTTAATTTATTAATAATAGGTTCCAGTATCGACCAACCATTTGATTGAATTTTATGTTCAAAAAAGAAAGAATGAACAAACTGAAATTGATGATTTGGTTTTTCCTGTAGATGGTCAAAGTCTGGATTTATAGATTTAGCGTAATACCATGGAAAGAAAGGATGTAAAAATTCTTTTTCTATTTTATCAGCTTCTTCCTTTACAAGAAAGTTATCTATTACTTTCATTACACCCTTTGCAAACAAATTTTATGATCTCCTGCTTCTTTTGTTTTAAATCCAAAATGAGTTAGTACTAATGCTATTTGATCCATTTCATATTTTTTATAATCATCAAATATAAATCTTGTTCCAACTCTTGATTTATCTGCAAACCATATTGCTTCTCTTAAAACATCTTTGGTCATATGAGGACCATCAAAATGAACTAAATCATAAACTTTAAAACCTGTTTCAACAAAAGTATTCATAAAATCAATATCTTTCATGTGATAAAACATAAACTCCGGGTGGTCTTTAAAATCTTCTACCATTGTTTTTCTCATTTCATCTGTGTAGTCGGCTGTATGTGCTGGTGAATTATCATAATGTTGATATTTTAAATTAGCATATTGATCTATGCCTATATGTTTATAAGGTATTTTAGCACCACCTAATCTTTCTTTAATGGCTAACATAATAACCTTAGAGCCCAATCCTTCACGCACACCAATCTCTACGGTGGTTACTACCTTTGGTTCTTCATAAAAAGGTAAAGTCTCTGTCCATTTTTTTAGAAGGTCGTATTCTTGTGAGTCGCCTCGAATAGTCATGACGACAATATATAGATTATTTTTGTTTTTGCAAATTATACAATATCTTCAACGTATTCACTAATAGATATAAATCCGCCAGTATTTTTATTTAATTTTTTATACTTACCTTTATTCTTACCTGGTATGTAAGGCTCTGCTTTATATTTAGGTTTTTTCTTACCTGGTGTGTAAGGCTCTGCTTTATATTTAGGTTTTTTCTTTGGTATAATTGTCCAAGGTGGTAAATATCTTGATTCGTAAGTTAAACCTGGGTTATGCTTTCTTAAATGAGCTTCTCCTTCTGGAGTGCCTAAATCAATTACTTTACCTCTTGCTTCCATTAATTTTTCTGTGCCTTTTTTACCTAACATTTTTACATCTCTTCCTGAAAGACTGTGCTTACCCATATCAGCACCACCACCTTTAGTAAAAGTTTTTGTTAAGGAAATTCCAAAATTTTTTGATTTTCCGGTTTTACTTCCACCAATAGTTAATGAAGAATTTTTCCCTTCTTTTGTAAAATCAAGTCCTATTGTGCTATTTATATTGCTTTTATCTACTTTACTAAAAGGTTTTGAAATACTTATGTTTGCTGTTTTATTACCTTTTCCTAGTTTTAAACTTCCGCTTGGTGTTGTTGCCCACTCATCATCGCCTATATTAAAACCACCCCCAATTGTAGTTCCTTTAATTTTTTTCTTTAAATAATCGGGTATGAATTTTTTCTTTTTTTTATTTTCTTTAACCATTATTTTACCTGTAGCTGCTCTTCTTCCATATTTATTAGTCCATTTTTTTGCGATTTCAGGGTGATTAGCATGCATATATCGTCTTTGTTTTTCTGATTCGAATGGCATTATTTTTTGCCATTACGAAATATTTGTGTGCCTTTTATACCAAAAATACTTCCGCAGACAAGAATCCAAAGTGACGTAAACCATGTCGGCAGTGCCGCAAAATGCTCGAAGAAAATTTTTATTTTCTCCATAGCGGCCGGATCGTCCGACCAGACCCCCCAGGCGAGCACCAAAATGGGCAGTGTGAGAATCGCTAAAACGACCTCGTCCTTGTAGTCGTTTTGACGGGCTTCTAAAAGTTTGCCCTGGTAAGCTTCCTCACCTCGGGCTTGTCGTTCTGCATGCAATACCTGTGCGTCAGACATTGCAATTTTTGCCTTCTGTTTGTTAGCGTAAATTTTGCTTCCAGCACTAACTGCTAATTTTAAGGCACTGAACCACATTTGCAAATTTCTCCTTCCGTCTATTACACAAGTAATCTATCATTTTCTCAAGTGTATTTAAAGCCCCTTTGCCATTAATCCGCCATCTCCAAGTGTCTTTATGGTGTTTTTTGCGCCTTTTACAAAGGTACATACACCCCCCGAAGTAGTCATAAAAAAGCTGCACAACATCTTTATCGGTCATTTCTACGGAACAGGCAAAATATTTTTTAGTTTTCCACTTTGACCAAAGACCAAAACTACCTTCCCCTTCAAACACTCCTGCTAAAAAAATTATTTTATTTTTTTCTGAAAGCTTATCGTACAGAGACGATTTTTTTGGTGTAGGTTCCGACATTTTTGAATTTTTTCCTTTTGAGACCTTGTGGGTTGGGGCCTCTTAATGGGGGTGGTCCAAATCTAACGCCGCCGCTTAGATTTTTTATTTGATTAGTTTTATTTTTTATTCTGCTCAAGTTTCTCTCTCGCTACTTCTAATCTTTCATCTGATTGTGAATCTTGTGTTGCCAAACGATCATATTCAAAATCAAGTCTGTCAGCTAATCTCTCGTCTTCTTTTTCTGCTTTAAATTTAGTTTCCTCAGCTTTTCTTTGCATGTCCATAGCCTTTAAATCAACTTCTTGTTGTTTAATTCTTACTAATGGATCTTGTTTATTTGCATTTGCCTGCATTTCACTTTGTGCAAGCTCTTGAGTTATCTGTGCAGCTTTTTTTGCAACCTCTGCATCAAACACAATTCTAAATTGCTTTGGATCTGCTTGTCGCATTTCTGCCATTTGTGGATTTTGGGATATCATTTGTTCAACTTCTTGTCTTGCTTTCCAAGAAATGTGATCAGAAATATGAGATTGAAGCAATGCATAGACTTGTGGATTAATTTGTACCATTCTTGTAGCCATAAAAGCCATGTGTGCTTGTATATGTGCGTCATGATCTTGAAATTCAAATGCAGTTAATATTTGCATTTGTAATGCACGTGCATTTTCTTTCGCAGGATCCATGGGTTCTGGTTGCTTAGGGGGTGGTTTAAGTAAATTTTCAATTTGTTTTGTTCCTAGGGCTTCGTAAACTCTTCTATATGCTTCATGTAAATTATGAAGTTGTGGATTAGATGAAGCAACTTGTAATTGAGTTTGTGCTAATGTAACTCTTTGCGCCATAGACATAATATTTGGATCTGCAACAGGTAGAATATCTACTCTACCATCGAAATCTGTTTGTTTAATTTGTCTTGGGCCACCATAAACATCATAAGGATATTCTTTAGGTAAGAAATCAGAACAAATTCTTGATAAAATTTTAAACTCTAGTCTCATTGCGTAGTAACAACGTTTATGAACACCACTCATAACTCTTGAGCCACGTTCCATAAGAGCAACAGTAGTTCCAACTGCTCTGTTTTGTGTGTCGTTTCCTACATTTGAATCTGTGATAGCAGCAAATTTTTGTCCAGCTTGTACTACAAAACCTAAAAGATTATATAGTGTTACAGATGGTTCACTAAATGGTAGTGGGAAAAATTGATCTCGTATGTTTCCACCAGGTGCATCTACGTCTCTAAACTCTCCTGGTTGCATTGGTTGATCATCATCTCTAACTCTAATACCTCTTGACTTAAATCCAGCAGGTAAATTTTTTAAAGTTCCTGCATCAATTAATTGTCTAAGCGATTGAGTTGCAGCAGTAGATAAACCACCAATCATATGAGTTAAACCAAAACCATAAAAACCTAGTCCTGGTAAAAATTTGTAATGAACAAAGTATTCTACTCTAGAATAATTTAAATCATTTGGTTTGTAGTTTCTATAAATTGATAATATTTCACCGCTACCTTCATCTACAGTAACAACATAAGGAATTTTAATTTTTTTAGCTTTGTCATCAAATTCTTCGTATTCATCTAAATTTAAATCAACATGCATTTCTAAAACTGTATGTAAATAATCATCTCCAGTTTTTTTGACTCCTTCAAGTTCATGTAATTTTTTCTGTAAATTATCTGGCTCTGGCTCTCCTTCGTTTAATTCTATATCTCTATAAAATCCTGCCGCCATTTTTTTATTAATGTCATTTTTCGTCATTTTAATGACGTGTGTAATTCTTTCGCAATCTTTTAAATCAGATGCATAGTAAGGCACTACAATATCTTCAGCAGGTATAAATTTTGAGACGGGTCTCATCAATAGTGCATCGTAATATATTTTTTTAAAGGTACTACCGGACAATGGTAAATAGAATAACATTTGATCCATGTCTGTTGTATATTCTTCCATCTCTTCCATTAGAAGAAAGTTCATGTAATCTTTTACTCTTTCTCCTTGTTGCTCAATAGCTGGTGTTTTTAAACCAACAGTTTGTGTTCTTACAGGTCCATCTGATGGAACTAATTCTTTATAAGCTTGTGCTTGAAATTGTGTGACTGCTTCTGCAAGCATCGGGTGAGTTACGTTAGAAGCTCCTTTAAATGGTCTTGTTACATTTATGTATTTGGTACCAAGTAAATCTAAACCTTTTATGTATGCGTCCTCCCAATCTTTTCTAGAACCTTTATCTTTTTTATAATCTTGAACTAATGTAGAAGACATCTCCCTAAGAGTTCTTTCGTCCATTTCCTCTGCTAAATTGGCATTAAAATCATCTTGAGGTCTTTCTTCAACTTCTTCCTCACCTTCAATAGTTATATCTACAGGTAAACCTTCAGGTTGCTCTACAACTTCTTCTTCAATAAATTCGTTATTCTTTTCTACAGCCATAATGTATTGTACCTTATAGGTTTAAACATATCCACCACCAGTCCGCCGGTAGCTTTATATGTTTTTTGGGTGAATTTCATTAAAGGTTCCACTTTAACAGCAAATGCATCAAAATACAATCTTGGATCATCAGCGTGCATAAGTTTATACCCTTCTAATTTATCTAGACTATCCCCTGCATGATACTCACTTGTTATTGTTCTTCCTTTTTGAGAATGGTCACTTGGGTATTCAAACTTGTCTTTTTCAACTTTTTTCCAAACTTTTTTTGGATTTGAAAGAGAAATTTTTTGTGGCCCTGCTTTTGTATTATAGAATTTTGCTAATTTCTTCATAAGATTAGGCATTACTGCTGAGCCTTTTTTATCTATACCTTTACCAGTTGCATATCCATAAAATCTTTCATTCCCTGCTTTATACCCTTGTCTAAAACTTAATTTAGAAAAAGGAGCAACGGCTACATAATCAACACCTTCTCTAGCAGCTTTTTGTACTAAATATTTTAAAGCATGGTCTCCGTATTGATCTGCCTCAACCATAGGAAAATAATCATATCTAGAACCTTCCTTTGACCTTCTAGTAAAAACTGAATTTAATTTTGCTTGAATGTCTTTTACCTCATTACCAATAGCTCTGGCTTTGTTTGGTTGTCTTTTTGCAACAGCTTCACTCATCTCTGCCATTAATTTAGCTCTATTACGTGAAAGTAAATCTAATTCTATATCGGCTTGAAAAGGATTAACTCTTCTCTCTCCACCCAATTGCTGAAGTTTAGTTAAAGCTTTTGCTATGGGTTGGTTAACATCTGATTGTACTTCATGAATCATGAAAACTTTTTTATTATCTGGAGTGAACCTTGTGTCATATCTAACGTGATAAATTTGGTTCGTAGCACCGGAGTCACTAAAGTGCCCTCCTTTTACTAAAGGACTTTTGTTAGATGCAATTGGCTCGTCTAAATAAAATAAAGTTTCTTTGTAATCTTTTCCACTTTGTAAAGTGTAACTTTTTTCGTTTGCATATCTTGTTTTAGATCCTTTTATAGGAGCAACTCTTTTACTTAGATTGCCCATTATTTCATTTAAAAGTTTTTTATCCTCAACTGCTATTTTTCTCATTTTTCTAATCTCTTTAAGAGTATACATAAAATCATCTGTTGCATTTACTAATTGTTCGTTACTCCCGGTGCCTGTAATACCTTTTAAGTGATAGGATAAGGAATCTAATTCTGTTTTAACAGAATCACTGATATTAGCGTATTTTTTGGATAATCCTTTTATTTGTTCGCCTGCAGTTTTAACTTGAGTCTCTAGAGCTTCCGCAGCTCCTTTAGGTATACCAAATTCCATAGGTTTTAATCTATTAATAGGATTTAATTTAATCATAGCACCTAATTCATTAGCATCTAATTTTAAACCAAACTTCTTAGCTGCGTATAATAAACCACCTGTAAGATCGCCCGCTTCGTTAAAAATAGCAAGATTAGAATCGAATAATTCGTCTTTACCAATAGTTACTTCTTTCCCTTGAAATTCTCCTGAATCGTACTTAAATCTTTTAGTATCCCTTACAGTTCTAGTTGCAGGTTTACCCCATAATTTAAATGTTTCTTTTCTAGTAGCAGTTAAATGATCTACCCATTCATCCGCAGTAAATTTACCTGATCCTTTTTTCATTACCCAATCATAAGTTGAAGAACCAAAAGCTGGAGGGGTTTTATCGCCCATGTGAAGGGGCTTAGTTTTTTTAAGAATAGTTGGGGGATTTTTTAAATCTTGAGTAGCTAGATCTTTACCTGTGGATTGAAGGTTCTTTTTTTCGTATGTGATTAAACCTTGCTGTTTTCCGGTAACCGGTGATGGTTGTGGTTTCTTACCAAATACCTTTTTGCCAATCCCGAATAGAATATTCTTTAGGGACATTAATCCCCCTAATATGTTTTAGTCGGAAAAAATTTCCCTATTTTAGTTTTAACGGTTACCGAACCACCTGATGTGAATCCGGCTGAAGGTTTTTGCATCATGCCACCGCCCATTCTTTTTGGTGTTTTTGGATTTGGATTTCTACTATTATCATTATTCTTTTTAGGTACAATTTTAGTTATGGGTCTACCTTTTGAACCTATTCTTCCACCAGGGCCCTTCGAAACCTTCTTAGATGAACTTCCAGAACTTTTTATTTTTGAAATAACTTGACCAGCAATTTCTGCGGCTTTAGCTCCAGGAATCACAGCTGTAGCAATTCCTTTAGCTATAGATTTAATTTTTTGTTTAATTTTTTTCTTTCTATCTTGTGCTTCTAAATATCTTTTGAATATCCTAGATCTTGGATCATCTGGTCCTATTTCTTGTGGTTTTCTATAATGAATACCATCTTCTTTATACTTGTCTCTAAGCATACCTGGTATACCTGCATCATAACCACCTCCTGTTCTATCAGTTGGTTTAAGTTTCTTGAAAATGTATTCATCACTACCTGTTTTATATCCCCTAGGTTTTTGCATCATGCCACCGCCCATTTTTTTTGTTGCTTTAGCTCGTGATTTTAAAATCTCCATTGTTCTTTTTGAAAAATTTAAAGGTTTATGTCTGCCTTGAAAAGGATTAACTCTTCTTAAATCACCCACCGGACCTGCTGTTTTTTTCTGTTGACGGTCCTTTATCCATTGTGGAACCGGTCTTAAAGCTTGATCGTGATTTTGTTTTCTTAGAGATTTAAATTTTTTTTCGTGTGCTTTTCTTAAAAGATCAGGATCGGTAAGCGTTCTATATTTTCTTTTTAATTTATCAGCTATAACTGCACCTTTACTTTTCCATTCACCCTTTGTACCAGTGTCAGCACCACCACCTTTAGTGTATTTTTTAAGTTTAATTTTAGCCTTATTAATAGTTTGTGTTTTTTTAGAAGGTATTCCTGGTTTCTTTTGTTCTCTAAAATCTTTTAAAGTTTGTTTGTTTTTATTTTTTTTCATTTTAGATTTTAAGTATTGTTGTGCAGTTAATCCCGCAGCAGCGACACCTAATGCTATTTTTCCATATTTAGTTGCTTTAGCTGCACCTAGAGCAGACGATCCAGCAAGTTTCAATCTTCTTTTAAGAAACGTACTTCCTGAACCTGAACCTGAGCCTGAACCTGTGCCACCTGGTGTAGCACCTGCTGTAGCTTTTTTTAAACCTTCTAAATATTTTTTGTAATCTGTTGCTTTGCCCATTGATGTTTTTCCGGAGATCGCAGTCATAGCTGTTTTAGCACCAGCAAGTTTCATTCTTCTTTCCATGAACTTTCCTCTTTTAGCTTTTCCCATGAGTAAATGTTTTTTCTTTTCAATAAGTTTTTTTAATAGACCACCCATTCCAGAACTACTTCCGCTAGAAATATTTGATGATGATGGAGTTGCAGTTGCAGTTCCTTTTTTTCTAAACAGTTTACCTAAAAATGCTTTTTCAGGTCTTTTTGGACTGTCTGATGGTGGGCATTTGTGTCTTGGTGGTAACATAATTAACCTCTCTTATTTATTTTCCATCTCGGCTCTGGTATAAACTTTACCGCCAAGCATTTCAGTTTTGCCTTTGTAATCAGATTTTTTGTATTTATCGCTATCAGTAATTTTTTTTAATTCTTTTTGTGATTTAAGTTTATGTAGAACATTACCTTGTCTACCAGCTAATGGATGTTCTGTACCTTTTGAATATCCCTTTGTAATTAATTTTCCTGTTTTTGCGCTGTAAATTTTTCCAGGAGAAAGCTTCTCATCTTGTAAACCGTAATCTTGTGATCCAGGGGTTCTAGCTGCTCCGTATCCTCTATAACCTAAGTTTTTTGGCATAATAACTCCTTAATAATATTTATACTCTTTTTCTATTTTTATAGGGGGATCATCCCAATCATCTGAGTAGGTACTTACAAATCCACCTTGCCGATATCTTAACACAGCTTGGGTCGTACTGTCTACATAGTCGTCATATTGTCCGTTAGGAAATGCCGCACATTCCTCCATAACCTCTTGTGCAAAATGCTCATCAATAGGAGCATATACCATACCAGACTCAAATACGGGGGCACAGGAATTAATACGTGTATGTTTATCCCTACCTCTTGCAGGTACATAATCAATAACAGGTATACCCGCACGTCTTAACTCATGTATTAATGGTTGTCCTGAAGCTTTAGCCTCAATGATTACAGTTTCCGGTTCCCAATATTCATACTGCTCTAAAGCAATATTTTTTAAATCTGGAAAATCATATCTACCTTTCATTGCATCTAATAGAAGAATACACTTCTCATAACCTTCTATAGGTTCAAATATACCCCAGGTGGTTATAGCAGAATAATCTGCAGTTTCTTTTTTTGAAAACGCAGTATCATAACTTTGTATGACATGTAATAATTTAGGGAGGTATTCTTTATCGTAGTCTTGCCACCATTCTCGTTTTATAATTGCACCTTCTTCTGAAGTTGGGTCCTGCATATACTGTGCATTCCAGTTCTTCATAGAGATAGATGCTTTAACAGAATCTAAATCTTCTTTTGACCAATATTCTGGCCACACAGGGTCATCGCTTGGAAGTATTGCAGGAAATTCTATTAACTTCCACTTATCTGCTTTAGGTTCACTTTGTGCCTTGATGAGCCTTCCAGTAAGATCGTCTACCGCCCACCGGGTCATGACAATTAAAATTCTTCCCCCTGGTTGCAAACGTTGTCTGGGTCCTGAATTATACCACTCGTACGTACGTTCCATTGCATTGTCTGACATTGAGTCTTGTTCAGTATGTGGATCATCGATAATAAGCAAATCGGCCCCTCGACCTGTGATAGATCCGCCAACTCCCGCTGCAAAGTACTCTCCACCATGATTGGTTTCCCACCTGCCTTTTGCTTTACTATCTTCTCTTAACTGTACGTTACCAAAAATTTGTTTATATTCTTTTGTGTTCATTAAGTTACGAACCTTACTTCCGAATCTTGACGCTAGTTCTGCGTTGTGCGATACCTGCATAATTTTTTTCTTTGGATACTTTCCAATAAACCAAGCAGGAAATAAATAAGATGCAAATTCTGATTTGGTATGCCTAGGAGGCATATTAATGATGAGCCTCTTTGCATCACCATCTGCTATATCTTGAAAAGCCTTTGCAATAATTTGATGGTGCCCATATTTTTTTGGGTTCTTTGTTTTACGATAAATAAAATCTTGCCACATAGTCTCTGCAAAAATTATAAAATTATCTTGGCATAACTTGATCCACTGCAGTTGTTTCTGCAAAATAATATCTTTTAATTCTTCTTCGGAAAGTTGATCTAAATTATACATAGTTAATATTTATATTAATCCTTAAATTTTCATCTGTTTGTGTAGTACTTCTATGTGTATCCTCTCCATCAAACAATAATAATCTGTTTCTAACAGACTGAACCTTCTCTTCTGTTTTCTCAAATTGAGTGTACCCATTGTTGTCATTAAGACTATACAAAGCAACCTTATGCGGAGTATGTCTATCAACGTGATAGTCGTGCGTAAGAGGTTCAGTCACATTAGTATAACAATTTGCACGTATATGTAACAAGTGGTTGAACTGTAGTCTTCCTAACACCGGGTGCATTATATCCATCCAATCACTTTGTTGTTTACCATCTCTAAAAAAATTATGCACAAAATAAAAACTTTTATTATTTTCTCCTGAGTACGCTACATTATCACTATAGTACCAAGGAAAGGCATCACTAAAAAGTTTTTCTGTAATAATGTTAAATACTTTTGGGTCCTCTATAAAGTTATCTACTATTTTATAACTCATTTCCAAAAATCCTTTATTTTATTATATAGTTTTTTAAATCTCATATTTAACAATAAATAAGTTAATCTTTCTTTTTTTAAAAATTTTTTACTTGTGCAAGCCAATACATTTTCATGTTGTATACTTTCTTTTTTATATAATACTAGTTGTGCTATTGGTGTACCAGCCTTGATTAAAACTTCACCTTTATTCATATGTAAAATAATTGGAACATTTAAAGTATTTAAACCTGTATCTGACGTATACATTCCAGGAAGTGTAGTAAACCTATTTTCATCTAAATAAGCAGGATGGAACTGATGTAAGATATAACCTTTAGGAACGTCCACCGACCAAGGTACATTTATTTTAATTATTTTAGATAGAGAATCTTTTGGCCAATTTTCAAAATAATCAAATAATCGTGATTCGTCATGCCACCCTAAAGCATCTGCTGGTAAATGTGTGTATAGTTCTCGTTGATCTAAAGGTGTGGTCCAAGAGAATTCAGAGCCTTCAACCTTAATTTTAATGTCTTGCCATGCTCTTACAATCCAACCTTCATTTCTAATTTTAAGTATACCTGGGCATCTTAGAACACTTTGATCTTTTTTAATATTTACAATGGCTTTTTGTAACCAAGGGTGCTTGTAATCTTTACTGGGTATAATAGGCATTATATATTCAATACCTTCAATTAAACTATAAAACGTTAATTTTTTAGAAAAATTTTTTATTTTAAAATTCATACCGTTTGGGACCCTAGTATATTTGTATATCTTGCTTTGTAAACCTCTTCGAGGGGAAAAGCCACGTCTTTTAACGTGATCCTGAAGCGCAGGCGCTTCGTTTTAAGTCGTTTGATTTTAAGAGCCTTCTATAGTGCAGACGCACCTATAGCGCAGACGCGCTATAGGTTTCTATGTATGATTAATTACTTAGTTAATGAACTAACTAGAGTTGAGAACTTAGTTAATATACTATCTCTAAATTCATCAACAACAGGGTTGCCATGATTTTCTAGTATATGTTTCTCACACTCTCCCATTAATAACTGAAACATTATCTCATAGTTTAATTGTTTCTTACCAGCTACATCAAGATACATATCTGATAGTTGAGTTGGTTGTGTAGTATTGCTTACTCGCTCTGTTAATGTTTGAGCAATATTGATTAGACTATTTGTCATCAGTACCACCAATCGCTTTATATTCTGCATATTCTAATTCGGTGCAGAACTGATTGAATAAATCATTATGAGCAATCTTAAAGTTTGCTGTCTCAAACTTTTTTCTCTTACGATTTATTTTTTGTATTCCAAAACTATTGCCATGCTCATCTTGAACAATGATTAAGTTTTGATTTGATCTATCAAACACACTAACAACATTTTGTTTCATTGTGTCTAACTCTTTAGATAGTCTATTTGCTCTTAGCTTTAATTGAGCATAAGCAAGAACAACTTTTTTCTCATCTTGCTTTAGCTTTTTTACCGCGTTTGTCATATTGACCTCTTTGTTAAGTTTACAATCTTATGATTGCCCAACTCTTTTATATCTTATCAAATCTTATTACAAGAGTTATTTTCAATTAATTTAACTTTTTTTTCTCAATAGGTTTATCAATAAAACTACTAACATTTGGCTCAACTTCTAGTTGTACACCCTCACCCATTACAGCTTCTAATTCTTTAACTAATTTCTCAACTTGCTTAGTTGCTTGGTCTTGGTGCAGTCGTGCATCTTTTTCTCTTTGTTCCTTACGACACTCTAACTCCGAGCGAAACGAGACGACATCAGTCGTCTCGCTCTTTTTATCTTTACCACCAACACTCATAAAATACTTTGTATCCTTTCTCTATCCATTGTTTTGCTTCCTTACAAAATTTTAAATCGTAGGCTTTCATATCTTCCTGCTCACCTTCCCAAGTGTAGCTGTCTTGACCAAAGAAGAATCCACCTGTTTGTGGAAGTGTGCGAGTTTCAATTTGTTTCTCTAACATGTCAAACTCTTCTTTACCGAGATAGAGAGGTGTACAATTAAAATCACCTGTGTATCCTGTTTGCTTATCCCAAAGTTCTTGCATAAAACCTTGTAGTCTGTTGTGCTTTCTCCAATCGGCAAATTGAATTGGCTTTCTATCTTCTGGCAACTCGTCTTGTTTTTTTCTATCTTCGTCTGTTAGCATCTCGCCTTTATGACGATAAGCATACATATCTAGTCCCATAACTTTTCTCCTTGTTTAGTTTTTTTCAACGACATAAGTGTCGTTGACAACTCTTATCAAATCCCATGCAGTAGTGCAAGCATTAATTCATGCACAAGTGCATGGACATCTGAAGCGTCAGGGAAGAACTGGAGGCGCGGGAACTCTTTAGAACTATTCTAAACTAAACAATTTCTTTACCCAACGAGCGACATCTGCCATCAGCTACGCTACTGGTGGGGGGAAGCTCATTAAAGTCTAGTCCCATTAGCATTTCCTTATCAAACGAGCGAGGAGAAGGTACTGTGTGTGCTGCAGATCCCCGTCCTTTGAGTACGGGCAGCTGGTCCCAGTTCTTTCTTAAACGAGAACGAGCTAGAACATTCCAGTCAAAACGAGAATTAGGATGCCAGTAATGACTAACATCCCTTCAGGCCATAGTAAGAGCAATAGTATGTAGATAGAGGCAATTGTCAAGCGGCATTCCTTTTCTCCAGCAGCTCCTGGGCTCGTACCTCAACGGCCCACCAAACCAATGCATTCTTGAACTGAGCACGAGACGAGGCATCCTTCACGATAGCCCCTAAAAAGTGACCAGTCTTCTGCCCAGCGTCCGCTGCGTAATCCCCAATCATTAGCCAGATCTCCAGATGGAAATCATTGTAAAACGACCCTGTCTCACGATAGTAGACTAGTCCTGGCACGCCACCGGCGCAGCCGTGTTTAGCTATATCTTTGATGAGAAACTGATCATCCTTCTCACCGAGCTGCAACCAGTGCGAAATGTGCTTTGCCTCTTCAGGCTTCACGGCATCGGCATCGAAGTTACGCTGCAGGTGGTCATCAATGTGATGTTGAATGGTTTCAAAATCATTGAGTTGTTCGAGCGAGAAGTAAACCTCGTCCGGGAGATCCTGCCATTTTTTACACCATCTATGTTTGTCGAGCAATTGTTTTTGCTTTGTCATTAAATGTCTAGCCATCTTTTACCTCCGACTCTTTCCATGTATTTCCATTGGCAATGCATTTGGATCCGGTGCCACCGGTTAACGCATAAACCTTACCAGCTTGTGGTATGTTGTTAGCTTCCGCAATATCATTATGTGGTACCGTTTCCTGAATGGCTTCATCTAACTCTTTTTGATATTCTTTATTCTTCATCTTTTCCTCCTTTTGTTAGTTAAGCCTGCACCACCCTTTCGTTTGTTACATAGGCGACTTGTTAATGTGCCAGCGTTACAGGCCAGACATTACATAAGACACGATAAGATAAATGTCAAGTCCTTTTTTTGAATTCTTTTTTCCAGCAGCTCTGGAGACCCTAATGGTCATCATTACCACCAGTGCCCGGAGATCCCAGTCTTAAACGAGATACAAAACCTTTCTTTTTCCTTACCAAAAACGAGAGCGAAGAGAAGGTACTGTGCTTCAGGGGGGGAAGGAAGCTGCAGTACGCTGCAGACCCCAGTGCTATCCTTATAAACGAGAACGAGATGATTGATTTTCAAACGAGAACGAGGATCGAGGCGCACCTTCGTTTAACCTAGTGGCTCGCCTCTAACCTCACCTAATGAAGCTAATGAAGAAGATCCCTGTTTTATAGTTAACTACTCTTCCCTTCAGTTCGTTCCACGTTGCGTCCAAAGTCTGGTTCCTAGGGACTTTGCGATCCCGTGGCTACATCTTGGTTTCCATATATCATTTTCCAATGGACCAGCCACAACGAGGCATTGTCTATATAAGATATCATGGGAGATTTGTCAATAGCTAAAACGACAGCCTCACGCTGCCCCATTCGTGTCGTCACCTGCCCCCGTTAAACTAACAAAGAGGGAAATAAAACGAGGGCGGGAAACGACACGAGCTTCAGGATCCAGACCCAGCTGCTGAAGACGGCCTGGATGGTCCGGTCTTCCTTAACGAGCGAGGTTTGTCAACGAGAAATGCCAACGAGAACGAGATCACGCTGCCTCCTGGAGGGAGCTCACCAGTGCTTCCTGGATCGCCGGCCATTTAAAAGGAACCGAGAACTCAAACCGAGGTTTCAGTTCCCGAGGTTCGGTGAACCGGGACACCGGTCTGTACAGTCTAAGAGACCTCTTCGAGAGGGTCTCTTTCAAGATAAATACTTTACCACCAGCTTTAATATATTTATTTATCCATACTATCTGCCACTTATTTAGTTTGGGATAATTGAGTTGATCTGATTTTAATTCTATCCAAAAAACACCTTGTTTATGTACTCCATGAATATCAGGTACACCATTGATTGTGCTAGTTTCTATGCGGGTTAAGTAACAATCAGTCAGTCCTTTTTTAGTTCTTTGCCACAATAAACTCTCTTGGTTTATACTACGTGGCATTAGATCAGTTTTTGAATTTTTTTAATCACGTTGTTGGGAATAATAGTACTATTTCCTATTTCGTCAATCTCTCCTTCTTTATTCTCGGAGTAGTCTCCAAACAACCTAGTAACACCATTTTTTTGAGTTAGTAAATGCCCTTTAGTCACACAATTAGGTAGTTGTGCTTTATTTAAAGTATCTATACTTTGCCACGCTGAATCACTACAAATATCAACCCATGTAACCTCTACCAAAGGAAATCTATCCTTCCAATGTTTGGCCTTTTTATTAATTACAATTTTTTTCTTATGTCTCATCAATATCTACCTTCACCATTCCTACGGAGGTAAACATAGTTGAGTTGTGGACACTGTTGAATACTTTTATCCACTCAGACCAACTAACTGTTTTTAATTTCTTTAATGTCTGTGGGCTCAGCTTGGATCGTTTTGGCATTATGCCCATCGATCTTCTGCGATAGCTCTTGTAACTTGTTTTCAAGTTCTTCACGTGACATACCCTCCAGTCCGGTTACTCTAACTTCTTTTCTATCAATAAAAGAACCCGCTAATTGACCTGATCTATATTCAGCATTAATAGCAGCAGCAAATTGCTCCTTATTCTCAGCTTTATCAGCAAGTCTTTCAAATCGTTTAAACCGTCTGAGGTTATCTCCCTCATACATTTTTATTTCTTTTTCAAATCGTTTATCAAAATATTTTGCAACGTGTGGATTTAATCTTCTGGATAATAATCTAGAAGCGATTGCACTATAGTCATTCTCATTTTTACAAACATATCCAGCGCGTTTTAAAGCTTCCGCTTGAGTAATGCTTCCCCAGTCTTTTACGTAAATTTCCACAAACATTCTTTGTTTGGGAGTTAAATCATCTACTGTTCTTAATTCTTTTTTCTTTAGACCCATAGCTGTATCCTATTATGAATGAAATTGATATTATAGATGTAATTGCCACCAAATGCCAAACCCAAAACATTATCTTAATTTTGCCAAATCTCTTTTTGTTAAATGTCTACCACCATGTACTTTGATACCATGTTTAATATCAAGTTTTGCATCTTTTCTTTTACCAGCACCTCGTACACCAGATTTCATAATTTCAATAATACTTCTACCACCAGCTTTTCTATAAGCCTTATAACTTTCTTTAATACCTTTGGTTAACAAACCACCTAACAACATTTTTTTATACATAACTACCTTTTTTATATCCGAATTTTTTAAACCTAATTCTCTTATAACCTTTCTCAGCAGCTACTGCCATTTCTTTTTTCATTTGCTTTCTAGCTTTAAATGTCATTGCAGGAATTTGCATAGTCTTACCTGCTCTGTCGGATGCCCAACCTTTACCATAAATAACAGGACCTTTATGTTTAGTTTTAGCTCGCTTATCTCTTTCAATTTTAAGTAAGATTCTACGTCTTAAACCTGGTTTAGCTTTTATGTCAGCTTTAGCAGTAAATTTAGTTCCTCTTATTTTTCTTTTTACATCAGCTTTCTTAAGTTGATATGGAACAGTTGGAATAGCCCCTTTTGTTTTTTTGGTGTGCCTCACCTCAGATTTATGTTTTTTATATAGTTTTCTAAACTGCTCTTTAGCGGTCTTAAATATCAGTTTGGACATTTCTAATTTTTTCATCATAGTTTTTTTATTATATAGATTATTTCATCACAAAGTAACTACCTGAAATTGTTTTGATTGCGTTCCCGCAAGAGTGGTGTCCCTAGGGACACCACGGGGACACCACAGGGACACCATTAAAATTGATTAAAAGCATTGATATTATTGATTAATAGTGTATCAGGGACACCAGGGACACCTGTTTGACCCCCTGGGGTACTTTTTATTAGTCAGGTGTCTAGAATATCTATATAGTAAAATTTATGGAAATACTTGGATACACTCAGGAGGACAATTTTTTAGACAAAAGAATCTTTGATGTGGTGGTTGAAGACCTAGAAGGTGCTCATTTTCCGTGGTTTTTTAACAAATATATAAATTACAATCAAGATGGTGATCCCAAATGGGATGATCCTATTTTAGAATCATTCCAATTTACACATGTATTCAAAACCTACGATGATAAAGAAATAGCGTCTAGATATTTTGATATTGTTAAGCCAATTTTGCAAAAATTAAATGTCAAACTATTATATAGATTAAAGCTTAATATGACTACTGGTTCAGCTAAATTACATGAATCAGATCTACATGTTGATGTCCCAGATGACTGTAAAACCTCAGCTTTTTATATAAATACCAATAATGGGTATACAAAATTTGAAGATGGCACAAAAATATACTCAAAAGCCAATAGATTAATTACCTTCAACTCTCAGATGAAACATTGTGGCACAAATACCACAGACAGTAAATGTAGGATAGTCCTAAACATCAACTATACAAATTAATTGTCCGGTATCCGGTGTTGTGATATACTTATTATGTGTTAATTAGCACTTACTTAAAAGTATCGGAACCTTTGGGGGTTTTTAGTCATCAAAGCTCTTTAGAACTTCCCCCAAGGGTCCCTTACATTAAAAAAAGATTGCACCGGTTTATTAGATTAACATTCAGGCCACCATGACTACCAAACCACGAAAAAAACCTATCCTAGCAAACCACTCCACAATTAAAAAAAGAATCAACCACTGCCGTACTTGTCCATTTTATAAAATAGGTCTATGCCTTAAATGTGGATGTGTAATGCGTTTAAAAGTAAGATTAGAAAGATCTTACTGTCCCGTTAGAAAATGGTAACTATTTTTTTATTCTACAAATTTTAATCATAATGTTTCTTCTCTCAACAGAAGTTTTAGCAGCTCTATAATTTTTATATAAATTTCTATATTCTATCCACGCCTCCTGGAGTCGAGTAAATTTAATTTTACCTTCAGCTAATAATTTTTTATATTTTTCATTTATAATTTCTGGATCAAAACCTGCATACCAACAAATATCATTAAAGCGATTATTTTTATTTAAAAACCAATCATGAGCATCTTTTTTAAGATAAGAATCTTGCTTATTCCCATGAGTCGTCAAAACATCTTCAAACGCCTGGAGGACTATAGCCTGAAATAATTTCTGTTCAGGTGATTTATCTTCTTTTAAAATTTGAGCAGACATGCTAGTGCCCAAAATTTTTAATAAGTTCGGCGTATAACTCACGAAACCTCCTTTGAACAAGTGCTGGAGATTTCTTTTCTACGCTAATATAATAATCTTCAAGAACTTCAGAGATAAAGCCCACACGACCGGGACCATCCAAAGTTTTGCAAAAATTAATTGAGGCTCTTATATAAGTTTTATCAAATAAATACATCAGCATAGCCAAGATGTGGGAAAAGATATAGATGTGGAATTACACCTTGGCTACACATTTTAGACAACCAGTCTTAAACCTTTAGCCGAAGCGGCCTTTTTTCTACCTGATTGCCAACATTTCTCGATTTTATCAAGAAATGCTAAACTAAAATTTCCTAAGCCAAAGTCATTTCCACAGTACAACTGAAACATTAAACTGGTCATCTCGTCATAAGTTTGCTTATTCGGACACAACATTACAAGCTTTTGTAGTGCTTGTTCTAATGCTTCTGGGCTACCTTTTGTAGCTTTTTTACCCACTAAATCTCCTTTTTAAAAGTTAATTTTAGTGTTCGTTGTTAATTGGAAATAAGGTGTTTTGAAAGCCTCACCTTTTCATTTTAGGCTTATGAATACGTATGTATTGTGAATATAAAAATATTTGATCTATGTCAAATATTATATTGCAAGAAAAAAAGGGCCAGTCTCCCGGCCCTTCTCAACCCCAGATTAAAGGTTAACCATCCAACCTGCAGGTCTACTTACCATTCAAGAGCTTCTTACCTTGAGATAGCAAATTCTCTTTCATTGATTGATAACTCTTACCCTCTTTTTTAGCTATCTTCTTTACTTCTTCATCAACTAATTTAGCGATCATACTTCCAGGTCTTCTAAAACCTGCCTTTCCCATCGCTCTTATTAGAATGTATGATTCAATATCAACCGCACAAGATTTCCATTTAGTGATATCCATTGTGTCTCCTTATTCTTCGGTATATTGTCTAGTATCAAAGAAATCAAGAAGATTAATTCTTCTATTGGGCTTTAAACCAGAGTTATATATTTTCTGAAAAATTTGAATATAATCACGTGCTGATGTTCCAGTCATCAACCATGCTGATTTAGTTTTAATAGCATTTTTAAATCTATCGTAACTAAACTCCGGGTGTCTATCTGCTATAATATAAGCAGTTACCATTTGTCTCTTAACTCTTCTATTAGTATTATCCATACCAAGAAGATATTTTTTAAGAGCCATTAATTGATCACCTATTCTATCACAATGTGAAATTCCACCTGCAGGAATTTTAAATTCCCCTTGTTTGAATTGATCGTGAATCGTTCTCCATTTTGAGGTTATCTTCAACAATAAAATTATTGTTTCAGACACAGGTAGACCATACTGTTGCATTTTAGATTTACAAATTTTGTAATCCATTTTGCCTCTAGAACAATGGTGATGTAAAAAATGTTCCATCGACCAATTTTTTCTACCTTGGTTAAGTCTTGCTACATCAAGCGGATCATCAGAATTAATTATGATGTAAGGAACAAGTAAACCTAATTCCTTTCTCGCTTGTAATGTATGTTGACCATCCACTACCTCTTTATTTTGATTTACACGTATAGGATCCATTAGATCTTTATCAGCAATTAATTTTTTTAATTGCTTAACGTGTGCTTCATCCACAGGTCTATTGCCTCGGACTTTTTTGAATATAGAGTAATCTCTAGTTTCAAAAAATTTATTATTTACTGCTCTTGCCATCTTTTCCCTCCTTGGTTAAAACAAGATTGTGTATACCAGTAATCCAAAAATTGCTAATACAAGTTTTGCTGGTAATACTATTAATAAAAGTAAGAATAAAAAACTAATGATCTGGTTGCTCATCCTTACCTTTCAAGTGGTCTGCGACTAGTCTATTTGCGATCTCTTCGTTGATTGGGTAAATAGGCATGTCCTCAAATTTCATTGAGCACTGTTGAAGTTGCTTCATTGCCTTTTGCCATTCGTGATCGGAATATTCTACCATTTCACCACTTATATTATTCATCGGAACTTCAGATAAAATTTTATTCATTTCATCTATCCATTCCAAGAATACTGTTGACGATGATTTAGTTTTTGGATTTTGGCTCATCATACCTCCACAAATTAAATTTAGAAATGATTTCATTTAAACCATTATGAAATTTAATTTTACCATTAAGTATATCTTTACATCTGAGAGTTTCATAAACTTCATTATTGACCACCAGTTGTAGTTCTTTAGTTGACTCATTAAATTCAACTGAAAAGATATGAGTCATAGCAACGCTCTTAGGTTTAATTTCCCAATCGGGTTTTAAAACCAAAGCTTCGCCTATCTTCTCAGTGATTAACTGCTTTTCTTGTACAGTTATCGCTTCTTCTTTTCCATCTGTTTTCATGGTATCCTCTTTGTTGTTATTATTTTTAAAAAACATGAACTGTATATAAACATTTTCGTGGGATATGCAAGGAAAAAATACAATAGGATAATATAGGATTTTATGACAAAATTTGTATTAATTATGTATCTTTGTAGCACAATCACAGGAATGTGCCCATTTAGTTCCATTCCAGGATATACGTTCGATAATCATTATGACTGCGTAGTGACAGGTTATAGAGTGGCCCATAATACTTTTAAAGGGCTAGAACAGACAGAAGAAATAGATAGGAAACACGTAGAACGTGAAAAATTAGTAATAAAATTTGAATGTAAGCCCGTAAACCTACCAAAACCGCCAAAATTAATAATTCCCTCACCTAAACCAAAAGTGTCCACATAGTTGCAATGTGCACTTATTTTGATATATAATACTACATGAAGCTTTATCGCATCCAAGCAAGATACAAAAATATGTATCTTAATAAGATAATAGAGGCGGAGAGCGATAGGGCTGCTCTTGACAAATTTGCTACAGAAGTAGAATCAGGGGCAATAGAAGGAACCGATGAAGGGTTCTACGAACCCTACAAAGTGTTTCTTACATTTGAGGAGGTTGATAAAAAAGATGTCAACGTTACAACAAGTAGTTCAGGACAAACTGAACTTGGAACACAAATGGGCGAAGCAAGCTGCTGAAGGTCATGAAGAAGAAATGAAATGGACTGCAATAAGAATAGGTGACCTAAAGAAGCAAATAGACAATGCTGTTGAACAAAGTAAAAAGTTTAGCATAGCAAGTTAAGTAGCCCAAAAAATTAATTTTTTCCTTAAGGATAGTGCGCTCTAAATTTTCCGAAAAAACATTTTTTTAATTTTATACACATTGGTACTACTAAATAATTTTTTTAGAAAAATTGTTTTACTAACTTCTGGAGGATTTCAAAAAAGTGCTCATGTTATAATAGGTTATAAAAAAAACAAGGAGAGCATATGACGTTTGAATGGAAACACCCAAACCACTATAAAGAACTAAGAAAAATTCGGGAAGAATTTATTAAAGACCAGCAGCCCGAAGATGAAAAAGATTTATTTGAGGAGGACAAACAGGACAGTCAGAAATAATTTTACGTTTTTCTGAAGCATCGTGCCAAGTTTCTATTTGTCCGGTGTCCTTACACCTTTTACAAACTATATCTTTACTCTTTTGCTTCGCCCCAACTTCTTCCGAGTGCAACGTCAACCTTGAAGGGGACTTTGAGATTTTCGATGGCATTTTCCATTACCTCCTTCACCCCCACTATATCACTTTCGTCATTTATAGAAAAGCACAATTCATCATGAATTTGTAGGATGGGTTGATATTCCTGTTTATAACAATTTATCATAGCTTGTTTAGTCTGATCTGCTGCTGATCCTTGGATTAATCTATTTAAAGCCTTATAAGTAAAGGCTCTTCTTATATTATTTCCATAAATTGCCTTAGCCTCTTCATATTGCATTGCCTTATTCATTCCGAAGGTAGCAGGCTCCCACATGTCAAATCGGCATTTACGACCCCTTATTGTTCGAATAAAGCCATATTTTGAAGCAGAATTAGTGACTTCTGTAGCTAATCTTTTAACAAATGGGACTCTAGAATTGTATTGATTTAAAAGGGCTTCTGCCTTGTCTTTAGAAATACCCAATTCTCTAGCTAATTTAGCTTTACCCATACCATAGAATAAACCAAGGTTAATTGTTTTAGCATGAGTTCTACTTATTTCTGCCATATCTGCCACGATTTGGTGGAAATCGGCAGCTTCATTTTTATAAGCATCTATAAATTCATCTGCTCCTGTAAATTGTTGATCAACACTTGCAGCATAATGAGCTACAAGTCTAGGCTCCTGTTGGCTGTAATCAAAAGAACCCCATTGTTTACCTTCTTCAGGTAAAAATAAACTTCTAATTTTATCTCCGTATTCTTTGTTTCTTGCTGGAATTTGTTGTAAATTAGGATTTGAATATGAAAGTCTTCCAGAAACAGTTCCACCTTGATCAGATCTTAATTGATTTATTTCAGAATGTATTCTGCCTTTGTGAGCATAACGTTGAATTGAGTCTATAAATGTGGAATGGAATTTATTTATTTCTCTTGCTTGTCTTATTAGTTGCGCTATCGGGTTATCACAGTTTACTAACCAATTTTGGGTAAAGCTAGGCTCATCACTTTTCGGTGTCCGTGGGTAGTCAACACCTATTCTATCAAACACCTGCGCTACAGATCTTGCAGCCCAAATGTCCACATTTAAACTGGTTTCTTTTTTAATTTTATTTAATACCTCAGACTCTTTACTTTTAAATTCTTTTTTAAGAAGTGAAGCTTTCTCTTCGTCAACTCTTATTCCTCTCATTCTAGTATCTATTAAAATAGGTAGCAGCTCCATCTCCATTTCCCACACATCATTTAAACTTTGTTTAGAAATTTCTGTTTTAAAACGCTGCCATAAACGTAAAGTTAGACCTGCGTCTTGTTCAGCATAGAATCCTACATAACCTGCGGGTAGTTTCCATAAGTCTGCTTTAGGATCAATTCCCCATTCTTTTGCTTTTTCATTTAAAAAAGTTTCATTTTTAATTTCACCAAGATAATCTTTAGCACAAGAATTTAATGCAAAACTAAATCTATTTTCATTAATCAAAGCTGCTGCAATCATTGTATCTACAATTGGTCCATTAATATTAAAACCATTTATCTTTAACCAACCGACATCATAACTTGCATTGTGAAAAATTTTAGTTGCAGGAGTGTTAAGTATGTCTTGCATCCATGCAGTAGTAATCGCAAGATCCATATTACCACCTGCGTCATGTTGAATTGGAAAATACCATTGCTGATCAAAGGCAGCTACTGCAAAACCAACTATAGCACCATCAAAAGTTGCCCAACCTGGGCCTTTTGTTTTAATATTTGGATCTTTGGTTTCTAGGTCAATTGCTATTTCTTTTGCTTGAGATAAATCTGGATACTCCGGGGGGCAGACCCAATCACTGTCGTTGTATATAAAATTTAATTGATGTGTCATTCATTACTCCATAGTAGATTAAAAGCTACGGATACTCTTTCAACATTAGATTTAAAAGGGCACACCATATGTAATATGTTATGAGGAAAAATATATAAAGAACCCTTTTTAGGAAAAAATTGGTGGCTTGTAATATAATTTGGAACTTTTGTTCCTACTGTAAATTCTATTTGACCAGGTTTTATACCCTTAGCAACACTTGCTTCAGCTTCTTTCTCTAATTCTTTCGGCACACTTAAATATATAACTCCTGAAAAATTGCAGTCAGAGTGTGTATGTAAAGGATTAAAATCTCCACTTTGCATATAATTTACCCATGCTACTGATATAGTTAAATTTCTTTGTTCATTGTATCCATAATAATGATTTAATATTACTTTATATTGATCCACATTAAATTGAATTATTTCTTGCAACTTAGTTTTATTAATTTCATATTCATGATCTAAATGTCCAGCTAACTTATCTCTTATATTTAAATTTTTGTTTTTTTCACAAAATTCTTTTATTTTTTCTACTTTGTCTTCTTCTACAGACGTTTCCACTAAACATGGACCAAAAGGTTTTATAATTGCATCTGGCATTAATTACTTATCACTATAATAAAAATTTCCTGAAAAAGTTACACGATAATCATCACTTGAATAAAAAGGATAAACACAATGATTTACATTTGACAAAAACAAAAGACCTTTACCAACCCAACCAGCGTCAGCAAAACAATCAATTGTATCAATTGGTTCTTTAAAATCATTCGATAATTTAATAAACTGCAAAACACCAGACTTATTTTTTCTAGCTTTTACGCCTGGGCTTACCTTATGTTCGTCTTTAATCCAGTAAGGTATTCGTCCAAAAATTACAAAACTAACAATACCTGCGTGATTGTGGATTGGATTAAACTCATGTTTAGCTTGGTAATTAACCCATAATTCTCTTAAACGAATATCCTTTTTTGTGTCATTCCAATTGTATGAGTAAACTCTTTCCTCTAAAGGTTTGTGTTCTGCAATTTTATTTTTTAAAAAATTTTCAAGAAGATATGTATACTTACTTAAATCGATTTCTTTTCTAATATTACCTGCAAGTCTTTCATTCATAGGTGTTTGCTCAGCATCTGCAATATTTAAAAGCTGTGCCAATTTTGGCATGGGTACATTAAATTCAAATATCATTTATTTTTTTTCTCATCCTTCATTTTTAAAATTTCAAGATCACAATAATGTTTTATCTTTTCTAAATCTTCTATTTTATTTTTGTAAATATATCTACAAACATATTTTACAACGTTTCCTTGAAAAAAACTAAGATTGTTTTTCGAAATAAATTCGTATGGTTGAATTGTAAAATGTTTATAGTGGCTTCCTCCCACCTGCTTCTCCTGCGGGAAGGCATCATTAAACATATCTTTATTGGTCATAGTTCGCCTCATATTGTTTAAAATATTTTCCTAATGGAAAATTATATTGATGATAGGTGCCTAATAAATGAAGAGTTTGCTTAGATCTTGTGGCACCTGTGTACCAGACTCTCAGCTCTTTAACTTTTTCCTCTAGATTTTTCTTTTCAAAATGTGAAGGAAAATTACATTTACTGGCTAAGACTACATTGTCAGCTTCCCCACCTTTAACTTGATGTATCGTATCAATAGTAATTTTAGGTGGTTGCGTAAGATCTACACCTTCTTTCGTTAATTTAGCAAAATATTGTTTGTCTTTATCTTTAAATTTTCTTTTAAATACTTGATTCCATGGACCTTTTTCATCACGCATACCACACCTTAAATGTAATTCTTCAAATGTAAACATTTGATTAGGATGTGCAAAACTCCATTTTTTACTATCATGTGTCCGGTATCCATGGTCTATGTTTAATAAATACTCGTACATTATGCAAGCTTCTTCTCTAGTAATAGAACCTCCTTCACAAATCTTATTCCAATATTCAATAGCTAAAAATTGCCCAGGATCAAATGATTTATTACCTTTTACATCTTGATAATATAAAGACAGGTTACGTGCCTCCTGCTGGAGTTCTTTTTTTACGTCATTAATTCTAGCTAACACCATCCAACTACCTTCCATATCCCAAGGAACTTTTTTTAAAGAATTCCATTTATGAACGCTACCTTCTTTTTGGTTTGAATAAAACTCTTTTTGAACACGGTTATTTCCCATACTATTTAAAAGACCTTTAGAAAATAAATGTATATTTTTGTTAAGTCTTACTGAGTTTTTTAAAACTAATGATTTGCCTGGAAACTTTTGGAACAGGGTTACGTCAGCACCGTTCCATTCATAAATAGCTTGATCATCATCCCCCGCTATATAAATTCTGTCTACGTGCTTAGCTATCTTAACTACCATGTCCCACTGTAAAGGAGTAAGATCTTGAGCTTCATCTACCATTAACACTTTAAAAGGAATCACTAAACCATTTGTAATGTATCTTTCAATCATATCTGTAAAGTCTAATTTGTCCGGTGTCCGTTGTCCTGTAGGCGCTTCCATTGTTTTAAATTGTTCGTAACCAGCAACAATGGATTTAAACTGCTGAAGTCTTACAGCTTTTCTAGGTTGCTGTTTATACAACCACACAGGATCAACCTTCATATTTCTAGATCTATCATAAATTTGTAGTGACCAATTGTTATAAACTTTAGCATCATCATAATTATCTTTATAATTAATTTTTACAGTTCCATATTGAGTGTGGAACATCAGAAGGTCTGCTTTAGGATCTAAGACTGGGATTTCGGCAAATTGTTGTCTTGCCAAAGAGTGTAATGTTCTAAAATATTTAAAATCATCCTCATTATATTCTTTAAATTTTTTTCTAACTCTACTAACGCATTCGTCCACAGCTTTATTAGTAAATGATATGTAACATATTTCATCGGGTGAATATCCTTTTTTTAAATAACGTTGAACACGTTTTAATAAATTTTCAGTCTTACCTGTACCTGGGGGTCCAAATATTTTAATTGTCTTCCCACGCAGCTTTTGGCTTAGCGAACTTGACATCTTTGTTTTTATGCTCCATTTGTTTTGGTAGAGCCACCAACCAATGTCTACTATCTATGCCTTGAAATTTTTTCTTTGGCTTTGCTCCACCTTGTTCTAAAAATCTTGTACACTCTTTTTCATTCCAATTATATCCTAGTTTTTTCATAAAAGATCTAAATGTCTCTAGTTTAAATCTCATTTCAGAATCATCCCGCCATATATTATCAGAATCTATTTGATCAAATTCAGTGGTGTCTTCAACATCTTCTAAAAATCTTGCCATCCTATTGTTGAATACATCGTCTCTTTCTTCAACCGCATCAAATCCTTCCATATCTTGTTTGTTTTCAATTAATTCTTCCAACCAATCTCTATAAGGATCTGGATCTCTTTTAGTTGGTTTTAAGGGTCTCCAAACAATGTCATAGTTTAAAAGTTGCTCACCTAATAATTGTTGTTGATATAATTGTTTAGTTGATAATCTAATTGATTTACCTTGAATAGGTAATATCCAATAAGGCTCCGGGTACGAATTAACTTTAAGAAGTTTTCCAACTTCAGGTAAAGCTTCGTTAGCACCAATTCCAAGCTTTCGTTTAATACACTCTGAAGATACACAATGCATTCTAGCAATAGAGGTTTTACATTTGTAAGCATATTCTTTATTTTCCACACCTCTAAATATATTTTGTAACTCCTTCGGGTGGAGTTTTTCCGAACAAACTTTAGGCATTATTTCTCTAGTCCATTCTTCATACATAACAGGATCGGGATTAATTTTTTTGGCTAATACAGCTACATTAAACATAGCATCATTACGACCTTCACCTTTTTGAACTTTATTTTTCATAAAATTAACTACGCAAGGCGGATAGTCTTTAGTTTCATCGTCTTTAAATATTTTAATTTTTTTAAATTCAGCGGGAGTAAGTCTAAATTTTTTAATAAACTCAAATAAGTTTTCTAATTTTATAGAATTACTTTTATCATCCATAGCAACTCTAGTTGTCATGTGTGCTTTTTGATAAGGTAGATTTACAAAATTACCTTTTCTTTTCTTCTCCCAATCTTCAGGACTTAAATCAACTTCGTCTTGTGCAGGAAATATATCGGTAGTGGTGTCATTAATTCCAAGGTCAGATGCAATCTCAATTAATTTTTTACGCATAGCAGATGCTGGAACAACACCGTCAATGAATAAAATTAAATGGAGTCCGTTGGATTTTGATCTGAATGGGACGAGCGGGTATTTTCTTTTACGAATAATGGATATAAGGTCTTGATGGCGTATATTATAACGATCAACATCAATGACCCCCCAACTACATGTATTATCGTCTCTAATGGGAACTGACCCATAGTAAGCTTCTCCTTTTAAGTGTTCCACCCAATGCTTTTTTGTCATTGGAGAAGGTTCAACCCAATGTTTGAATTCTGCCTTACCTTTAGAATTTTTCTTTCCTGTAGGTTTGGAAACACCAAAATATGTAGTGGACCCCTGGAAGAGTTGTACAAACTCCCCCAGGGTCTTGTCAAGTACGTCCATAAATTAGAATGGAGTCTTGGGCGCTTGTTCTTCTTTGTTATGATTCACTCTCACAGAACCTTTTTTACAGCTTTCATAAAAATCAAAAGCTGATTTCATGACCTCCTCGTTACCGACAGGGCCTTGATACTCGATCTCCCAACCAAACCATGAACCTAAATTATTTTTTTCTAATACAGTTTTCATAGTGTACTGTTGAGTAAATGGAGCAGGTTTGAAAAAACCTTGACCATTTTTTCTTTTCTGTCGTAAGGACATCATCATTGAATTCCACTTCTTAGATTTTTTTCTTTGAGTAGATTTCATGGCAATTAAGGCTGTTGAAGTTTTTTCTGGTTCAACAATTACAACATAATGAGACGCAGTTTCTTCAATATAATTACCATTTGGTAATCTATCCTTACCGTCCTCACCTCTTGTAGTTTTACTCATGATGTCTGAGTCGCTAGTGTATACATTTACGGGAGCGACAGCACCTTTTTCTCTGTCTTTCCACTCAATGTACTCCAACTTATAAAAGCATGGAATAACTGATATACCTTTTTGACCATCATACAGTTCATCTGTAACCGTGTTATAGATCATACCTGCTCTGGCCTGTGGCATAAAGTTACTATCACCTTGTGTTACTTGTGGTGATAATTGTCCAAGCACTTTAAGGAAAGGTAATGCTAAACTCTTAGAGTCCACATTCTCAAATCCTGCATCAGCAAACTGTTCAATATTTAAACCAGCTAACTGACCTTCTTTTTTAATCGCTACTTCGTTCGATTGTCCGTCTTTTATCGTCACGTTATACTCCTTATTTGTTATTTGTTATTTTCGTTTTATTTGCAATATATACCCCAAACAAATCAAATGGTAATTTCTTACCACCTTCAACTTGTTCTTTTACAAATGCCTTTAAAGTCATTGGTTCAACTTTTTCTTTTTTATTATAATTGAAACCAAATTTTTCACAGACACCTATAAGTTCAGAAACTTGATTATCTTGCCCACGACCAAACGAAGCAGTCACAGTATTTTTAATCAAGTCCTCAAAGCCTTCGCTTCTTAACCAGCCAAAAGCTTCTTCAACACGTGACTCAGGAATTTTTGCTGCGTAGAAAGGTTTAACTTCTACTTCGGTGCCATCTTTTAATTTAATTTTAGATACACCTGCTTCCTGCATCATTTCGGGAATGATTCGTTCTTCAAAATCTTTAATTTTAAATTTAAGTTTTGAAAGAATTTCTTCTTTTTCCTTTAGTTGCTGTTGGAGTTCATTGAGTTGGTGACATTTATCAGATATTGATTTTACTTTATCTTGATCAATGTCAATGGATGACATTTTTTCTATATCCATATTTTCCTCCTAGAGATCTCTTAAATTATCTTCTTGATATTTGCAATAAAAAAATTATATATTTTTTCTGATGTGGAAATATCCGTATAAGACTAAGCCATACCAGCACCAGAGGGATGCTTTAAATCAATCAGCCGAAAAAGTTCAATGGGCTTATTTCATGGAAATGGGTACGGGTAAAACAAAAGTTACTCTTGACAATATTGCATATTTATTTTTTCAAAGAAAAATAACCTCTACATTAATCATTGCACCTAAATCGGTATATACAGTATGGGAAACTGAGATAGAAACTCATTTTCCAGACCAATTAAAATATAAAATATATAAATGGAATTTAGATAAACCTGGTGAATACTATAAACTTAATGAATATAAGGATCTTAGAATCTTTCTAATTAACGTTGAGGCTTTATCAACTAAAAGAGGATTTAATGGTTGCGTAGATTTTTTAACTAAAAATAAGCTAAATTTTGTAGTACTGGATGAATCAACCACCATAAAAAATAAATCAGCAAAAAGAACAAAGAACATTTTAGGATTAAGACAACTGTCGCATATAAGGCGTATCCTAACAGGATCGCCAATAACAAAATCTCCATTGGATTTATATACACAATGTCAGTTTTTAAGTCCAGAATTATTAGGGTTTGGTAGTTACTTAGCTTTTAGAAATAGATATGCAGAAATGACTGATATACCAGTAGGCTCTGGTCGTTTTATTAGTGTTCCAAAATACTACAAAAGGTTAGAAGAACTAGAAACCAAATTAAAATTCTTTTCAACTAGAATAAGAAAAGACCAATGCTTAGATCTTAAACCTAAGATTCGTCAAAAAAGATATATTGAATTAGAAGGAGAACATAAAAAAATATATGATAGATTAAGGCATAGTGCTTTAGCTATTGTAGAAGATAGCACTATTTCTTTTTCCAATAAATTAACAGAAATTGTTAAATTACACCAGGTGTGCAATGGGTTTACTAAAGATGATGAGGGTAAAATAATTGGATTACATAAACAAAAATTAAATACATTAGATGAAATTCTTGAGGAGACAGGTGGTAAAGTAATTATTTGGGCTAATTATTTATATAATATTCATGAAATTAAAAACTTTCTTATAAATAAGTATGGGCCCGAATCAACCGTCTGTATTTTTGGAGAAGTCAGTGTGATGGATAGAAAAGATGCTGTTAATAGAATTCAGACAGATTCAAAAACGAGATTTTTAGTGGGTAACCCAACCACCGGAGGTTTTGGATTAACTTTAACTGCATGTACTACAGTTATTTACTATTCAAATAGTTACAACCTAGAAGTTCGTATGCAATCTGAGGATAGAGCCCATAGAATGGGACAAAAAGAATCCGTGTTATATATTGATATAGTGGCAAAAAATACTCTTGATGAAGCTATAATGAAGTCTCTTGTAAACAAAGGACAAATAGCAGCTAAAACTTTAGGAGAAGAAGACCTAAGAGCTTGGTTATTGTAGCTTTTTATTTATAAGTAGGGCGCAGAGCGCCCTACTCATGTTGTTGATTGTTAAAGATTATTTAACTTCGATTGATCTAGATTTTTTAGATTCTGGAAGAATCTTGTTTAAAGAAACTTTCAGTAATCCATCTTTTAACTCAGCACCTTTGATTTCTACATCATCAGCGATGGTAAATACTTTAGAGAAGTATCTTTTAGCAATACCTTTATGGATTACTCCATTAGATTCTTTGCTATCGTTTACTTCTTTAACAGATTTAATTGTTAATAGATTATCTGTATAATCAACTTTGATATCCTTCTTACTGTAACCTGCAAGAGCAACTTCTATGTCGTAAGTTGTGCCTCCAGTTTTTACAATGTTATAAAAAGGAAATGTAGCTGTAGGTGTACGAAAGAATTCGTCACTGTCATCCAAAATTTTTTCGAAATGATCGAAAATATTATCGAAACCTATAGATACAGGTCTTAATTGATTAAAGATTGATGGTAGTTTTAGTTTATTGAGTGTCATTTAACCTCCATGTTTAGACAGTTAATAAAATAGGCCCTTAAAGGCACCTATAAGCCCTATATAATGACTTTTATAAGAAATGCAATACTTATTTCTTCATTGTAGCTTTTTAAATTGCTCTAGTCTTTCTAAAAACTTATCCCCATATTCTATTAATTCAGGCTCTGATAGCTTAAATTCCTGATATTGAAGGTCTCGGGTACAAATACTGATTACCCCCTGCTCTATGGGGCCGTAATTCGCTGTATGGGCTAAATAATAAGCACCCAACTGATATTTGTAGTCTTCTACATACTCCTCTTTTTTTGGCCTATTTGACTGTTTCCAGTCCACAATACTTGGTTTTCCATAAGCCACAGCTGTTAAATCACAGGTTCCTGCAAATTTATTTTGATATTCTAGGCTTATCTCATTCCCCCATACTTCATCTAATTGTATATTATCTAGTATAGTTTTAGCCATCATTCGTGGTTTTGTGCCTTCCTCCCTGTCATTATAATATCCTTCTCCTGTTAAATGGTACTCCAGAACCCTATGCATTTCGGTTCCAATAGTTGATGCTTGGTTCATAATTCGGTCTGCTTCCTTCTCGCCCACTCTTCTGCGCCAATTATTAAGTTGGCGCATGTCTTTAGTGGCACTTAATATGGTTGTCACACTTGGGACTTTAATATTATCAACCAGATACTTTCTTCCAGTCGTATCTGAAAATCTATTGTAATGTTTATAGGGATATTTTTTAATTAATTTCACCAGACTTTTGTTATTAATACTATTATGACTCCTGCCATACCAGTAATTAATACACCCGCTGATGTCAATAAAATTTTTTCTATACGATGTATACTTGCTTGAAGTTCTCTAATCTCAGTTTGAGTCTGTTTTTGCATGATTCGGCAAAGTTTTTCATGTGATTCTATTTTCTGTATTGCGTTTTCTTTAGGCACGTCTAGTTGCTCTTTGTGCTATTGCAGCACCTGTTGGATCGTTAGGGAATAGTGCTTGGAACTGTTGTGCGTTTACTTGTTGTCCAGCTTGTCCAGCTTGTCCGGTGTTCGGTGGACTTTGTACAGGATTTTCTAATTCCATACCTTCTGTAATACTCGCTCTTTCAGCTTCCACTTCTCTTGATTCTTGATCAACATCCGATTCAATTTCATGTCCTACAGTTGATCGAACGTAGTCAACTATTTGATTATCCTTTACTACATTTCCTGAGCTACCTGTAAAATCTTCTGAAAACATAGATTCAATTGTTTTTTTAGGTAAAGTGTTATCATCGTATCTTGGTTTAGGACTTTCAAAAGGTTGACTAAGTAAAAATTCTTGTATTTTAATTGGGTCAATCATTTTAGGATTAATTCTAGGCATATCTTTATCTTCATCAGCCATATAATTCCACAATCTTGCAAACGCTTCTCTTTTTTGAGTTAATCCAGCAGCTGTCCATTTTGGAACTGCTCCTCTTCCATAAGTTTGACCTCTAATTTTTTGACCTTTTAAAATTTTTAATTGTTCATCAACACTAAGTGCATCATTTAAATATCTTAAAGCAACAGGATCCGTTAACATGCTTCCTGCTTTTCTCGCTAACATTAAAAATACTAATGGAGCAAGAGGATTAACCGCACCCATACCCCCTCCAATTACAACACCAGTTAAAACACCTTTACCTCCAGAAAGTGTAAATCTTCTTTGAAGGAATGTAGATGTATCTGATATTGCAATATCTGATATAGCTTTCATGTAGTCGGTAAATTTATAAAAATCATCTAAAGGTTTTCCTTTTCCTATAATTGCAGCCATCTTGTCTCTTCCTAAATCTTCTGTTGCTTTACCAATTCCAAGATTATCCATAAATTTATTTATATTAAAATCAGCAATATCATCTACACCAAATCTTATTTTTGATACATCATAAATACCATTATTAAGTCTAACATCCTCAATTGAAAAATTTCTATAACGTTGTTGAGCAGCTCCCCCAAATTCTTCCATTGCGTCTGCCATATATTTATTACCTGATTTAACTGATGCGTCCATTGCTACATCATTAAATATAGATTTAGCTTGTGGACTTCCTGCACTATCAAAAGCACTAAAAAAAGCATTAAACATATATCTTGCTTTAGCTGCCTCAAATAATTGCTTACCATTTTTTGTTGCGTTAGGACCTTCAGCTCCTATAATTCTTTTAAATTGAAAAATTGCATCTTCTGAGTTAGACGCAAAAACATCCCTAGCCATAGACTTAAACATTTGATCTCTAGGGATACTTTCTTTACCTAAAATTCCATTAACACCTCTTCCAGTAAATAAAGTAGTATCAAATCTTTTAAAATGAGAAGGTAAAGTTTGTTTTGTGTAAAATCCCATAATACTTGAGAATGCAGAATTTGCTTCTTTTAATTTACTATATAATTGTGTACCTTGACCAATTTTATAAGCCATATCAGCATCAGCAAATTCTTTACCACTTTGTTTAACCATTTGTTCGTAGCCTTCTTTTATAACATCATCTTTTAAAAAGTTATCTTTTGTAAGCTTTGCTCCAAAAGAATTTAAATCTACTTCTAAAGCTTCTCTTAATGCCCAAACCGTTTTATTTGGAATTTGTAAGTTAGAGCCTTCAATAGCTCTATTTAACATTTTCATAATACCCCCATATTCTTTAGGAGTAATTTTACCATTCTCTCCAACAGCAACAATGGATTTTATAAATAAATTTAAAGGATCTCCTGCATCTGTAAGATGTTTTTCAATTGCTTTGATATCTAAGTCACCAATAGAACGTCCAAGTCGTCTTTGCGTATCTAATGCAGATTGAATATCAGGAAACATTTGTCTGTAGTTTTCAACCATTTCTTTTGCGGCTTTAGATGTTTTATCTAAACCTATTACTCTTGGATTACCTGCTGCTTCTGCAAATCTTTCAAAAGCTTGATATTTAGAACCAATAACGGCTACGTGATCTGCAAAAGTTTTTGCGGCTTGGTTATAGATAGAAGATGAAAGAGCTGCTGTTTTCATTAAAGGTGCAAACTTTACCAATCCTTCTAAATATTGTTTACTTGCTTCTTGTTCAGCTCCTTGTAAAGATTTTCTTCCTATTCCAGACACAAAAGGAAAGACACCCACCGTTTTAAAATATCCCGTACCTAAGTTTGTAAGAACACCATCTTTAATACCTGTCATAAGTGGTAATGGTAAACCTTTTTCTTTTGCATACTCAGATAATCTCACAGCTTTTTCACCTTTAGTTCCAAATAATTTTCCTACTCCTTTACCTAGTGGTCCTAATATAAAAGGGGTTAATGCCGCTGCACCTGCATTCCACATTGCTGCATATTTTGTAGCTTCAAAAGCATTTTTTAAAATGTCTTGATCTATTTCTTTTTGAGGCATATCTCTAAATGCATCTGTAATTGAATTTGCAATTGTTACTCCTGCTTGCTCGTTAAGCATATCATATGTAATTGAACCAGCTCCTGCTCCTGCAGAACCACCTAATACAGAATAAATTTCTGCTTTACCAAGAGGACTAGCCCAAACTTTAGCAGGTACGTCTGCAGTTCTTGCAACTAATTTTAATGCACCACCTATTATTTTTCCCCATTTTCCAGGAAGTTTATCAGCAACTCTTGTAGCTGATTGTAAAAATTTTCCTGGTCCTTTTTGCCAAAGAGTACCATTCTTAGCAGCACCAAATATTTTTTTTCTCATAGCTACGTAAGGTGCAATTGAAGCAGACAAATCTCCTGCAAGCTCTGCAGTTGGTCTACCTTTAAAAAAACTATCCTCAGCTTCTAAAGCTGCGGCTATTGGATCTGCATAAAATTCTTCTTTTCTAGCTATTGCTCTAGCTGCTGCGTTTCTTTCTGCTTGTAATTCTTTTATATTAGGACCTTTTAATTCTCCTCTTTTAATTAATTCATCAATTATAGATCTTTGTTTTCTATCTAATCTTGATGGGTCAAGAGATTTATCATCTAATTTTTTTTGTAATTCTTCTAATGTCATGAGCCCCAACCTTCCGCCATCATTTCCTCAACAGATTTATTTTCCCAATCAAAACCAGGTATTTCTTGTGGTGCCATATCTGCTGCACCTACGCCAATTCCATATATTCGTCTGTATTTGTTAATAGTAGAAGTTTCTCCCATTAAACCCATAACATAAGTATTTTCCAAAGATTTAATATCTTGTAAAATTGTATTATTAACTGATTTAAGATCTCTCATAACTGCTTTTTGACCTCTAAACCACGGGAAGATATTTACTAGATCTTTAGCCATTTTAATATCTTTAGCAGTTAACCTGTCTTTTGATTTTAATGAGTTCGCTAATGCGTAAACCATGACAGTTTCGTTAATAGCTAATTGAGATAATTTTTGTGCGTCAGCTTCTCCAGTATATTCTGATATTGCCTTTGTAAGTTTATTTTGTGCGCCACTACCTAAATTAAATTCACCAAATTCTTTTTCAACCCATTTTCTAGCTGTTTTTTCAGTTGCATCGTTTTGTTCCATATAATCATCTATTAACATTTGTTTGTATTCATCAGCTTTTCGGAATGCATCATCAGTGTTTGTAAACATATTCATACCTGTTAAGTCATACATAGCTTCCCCTAATCTACTTTTAACTAAATTTAATCTACCAACTGGACCTGCACCCGTGATACCTTTATCTGCAAATGATTTAACTAAATTGTAAGATGTTTCACCGTATTTGTATGCTTTGTATTTTTGGTCTAATTCTAGAAGAGTATCTATAGCTTTTGGATCTAACTCACTATTTGGCATAAATCTGTTAAACGAACCTGTTACCATTGTTTGATAAACGTTATGACCAAATTGATCTTTCATGCCAGGCATAGCTACTTGTACAGTACCATCTTTTAATCTAATACCACGCATATTTACAATTTGGTTATTTCTGTCAAACATTTGAATAACTCCTGGATCACCATCTGGGTACTCTGGCATTTTAAATTCTATTATTTCATTTGCTCTTTCAATCTCATCTCCTGCTAATTCTAAAGCGTCTGACATAAAACTGTTGGATAGTTCGTTTTCTTTTAATTTAATAGTTGCATAGTTGTTAACTGCAGGGCCTAAAGCTTTACCTAATACTTCTAAAGCTCCCCCTACTCCAGCTTTTGCAGTTGTTCCTGAAAGTAAACCTGAAGCTAGGTTTGCTAAAAAGACTAAACCAGCTTGAGATTTTTGTCCTGCCATTAATTCTTTTCTATATTTTCTTGCAAGGTCAATTACTTCAGTATTAACCTCTGTGCCATCCCCTGCTTTTATTTTACCCGGTTTATCTAATTCATTATTTACTGCATTAGCTTTTTTTACAACATTCAGATTTGCCTTTTTATCAGTTATTTTTTCTTTGTCGGATACTGCAATAAGCTCTTCATCTTCAGGGTAGTTAGATTTAGGTTTTCCATATGTTGATTTTGACGCATCTACCCCTCCACCTTCTGGTAGCATAGAAGCTATGTTGTTATCTATAACTTTATTAACATCTACCGCTCCATCCACAACTTTTGATTCATTGTCAGTTTGTGTTAGTTTATTATCAAAACCAACTCTGTTATGTTTTCTCTTGGGCCCAATATTTTCAACTTCTTTTTTAATTTGGATTGCTGTTTTAGGTTGTTCCTTTCCACTTAGATCTACCATCTTTTGGCCTTCTTCTATTCCCCATTTTGTATCAAGATCTCCAGTGGGCATTCCCGACAACCAATTTTTTGCTGGGTCATAAAGAAATTTTTTACCTAATTGAGCCCCTGTCCATCCTAGTCCTACACCTCTTGCTACTGGTCCTGTGTAAGGATTAAAAGATAATGCTGCTGCTATTCCTGCATCTAGTGCCACTTTTTTTAAACCGGGCTCCACACCATATTGTTCAAAAATACTCCTGCCATAAGGGGATCCTGTAAATCTACTTACTAAATCCTCAACACCCAAATAACCTGTTGCGGCTGCAAGCCCTCTTCCTGATCCTAAAGGATTAGCTCCTTTATGGCCTTTTAATACTTGTTGAATTCCTTGTCTAGAATTTAAAAAATCTGCTTTAAGTCTTTGATACCAAGGAGCTATTTGAGTTGAGGGTGGTTTGAAAGGACCGGGTGGACCATAAGGTTGTCCTATCATAACTCCTGTATTTGCACGTACAGGTGTTAAGTGACCTTTACGAAGTGCTGTCTGACGAAACATAGGTCTATTTAAAACTTGGTTCATTTAATCTCCTATGCTTGTTGTGCGCCTTGATAAGCTGCGAATGCTCCTATTCCTGTTCCTATAGATTGTGCTAATGGGCTTGTTGAAGGTGTAGTTCCCATCGTTACACCTGATTGTGTTTTAGGTCCAGCAGCATATAGGTTAGCTAAAAATTCTGCTCTTTGGTAAGGTTCATATTGTTGTTGTAATGTACTTTGTCTTTGCGCATCTAAAGTTGCCTGAGCTAATTGTCTTTGAACACCACCCGCTTGCATTAATTGATTTATATCACCTGAAGCCATTTGTTGCTGTTGCAATCCTAATTGACCTAATTGTTGACCTGCTGCTAAACCAACTTGTTGTTGTCTTTGAGCAGCTCCTAGTGCTGTTGTAAAACCTGCTTGTTGAGCCTTACCCATTTGTTCTAAAGTTCTTCTTTGTAATTCTGCTTGCTGAACACCTTCTCTTCCTCCACCAAATGCGCCTGCGCCTACAGCTTGTGCACCTAATTGGTTTTGCATCATCTGTCCTTGTCTTCCAATCTCTCCAGTAACATATGATTGATATGGATTTAAGTATTGTGAAATTTGAGAAGCTCCAACGGGTGCCGCAGCTCCAAGAACTTGTCCTATTCCTGCAGTCGTAGCTCCTGCTCCAACTCCTGTAGTTCCAGCTTTTGTAAGTCCAGCTTGCTCCATTGCTGAAAAAGGAGATACTTGAATATCAGGAAGGTTTATGGGTTGATTAGCGACTTGTCTCGCTATATCCATTAATTCAATTTTTCTTTCTTCAATACCAGGAGCCTCACGCATTATTTGTGTTTGCGTTGATGGTGTCGTTGGTGCGCTAGATCTTCCTCCTCCAAAAAAACTCATATTATATCCATTTCTCTAGTTGTACGTGTTTCTTTTTCCATCCCCATTGTTTAGATACTCTTTCCCAACCAGGTCTGGCCATTATACTTAATCTTTTACATTTATTAACTTTAGCAAAATCTGTTATTGCTTTAACTAATTGATGTTCCCATAGCTCTCTTCTTTTACCAGTACAAATTGTAATTTCATATTGAGAGTAATTAGGAAGTTGTGAAATTCTACCAATACAAACTCCAAAAACTTTATTTTCTTCATCTTCGTCAGAGCCAAACATCAACCAACATTGCATTGTGTCTTTTTTTAATTCTCTATAAAAATATTCTACATCAGCGTATTTTCCTGAAAATGCTAAAGCTTCAGCAATCATAAATTCCATAAGAGGCCAAAACCTTTCTATATCTTTAGGTTCTATTGGTAAAACGTTTACTAGCGGTTTAATTCGCTTTTTGCTTGCTATCGCCATTTTTCTCCTTCAATAAATCAAATACTCTTTTGTATTTTTTTTGTTGTTCGTAGAAATATTCGGCACCTTTTTCTTTCATATCTTTGAAGCTGTTTGGATTTGCTCCAGCTATGATACCAGCACCTAATACTCCATCTGCTCTTGTTACAAACTCTCCGTCTGCTAATTGAGCTAACATTGTATCCTCGTCTTTATCACCTGTTCCTGATCCATCTTCAACATAGCCAGAAGCTCTGACATAGTTATTTGAATCGTTTTCATCGTGGGAAACTTTTGATGGAAGGTAGTTAACACCACCTTCGTTAAATTTTTTAATTTCTGCTATACCACCAGCTCTTAATCTCTGAACATCATAAGAGTAAGGACCTATTTGTCTTTGTCCTATTCCTTGTTCTTCTGGTGAATACATTTCTTCATATTCTTTTTCTTGTCCGGTAGCCGGGTCTATGTATTTGTAATTACCTCTCTCTTCTTTCATCTTCAGGTAACCCATATTATATCCTGGTGTGTATATGTCCGTTGGCGCTTGTTTAAAAGCACCTGATGCATACATTCCTGCACCAGTTGTTACTGCAAGTTTAAGTGGATCAAGTTCCATTACTCCTTTTTCATTTTCTTTTCTGAAAAGTAAATCCATAATTGAACCACTTTCTCTAGCATTCGCTTTTTGTCTAGCGTTAATCATATCAGAAGCAAATGTTGCTTCACCAGTTCTATTCATTCCTGGATATGATGTTATTCCTGCTCCTGCTCCTGCTGCTGGCATACCAGGTACTTGTGAAAGCCACGCAGGTTTACTCATACCTGCAAATTTACTGTAGGCACCCGGGTTCATTGTATTTAAGCCATGTGCACCAAGTGTGTAGCCACCATAAGCACCCATACCTGCACCAAATAATCTTCCTAAGCCAGAAGCTCCAGATTGTT
>Ga0208011_1000042_pt1 | contig 60833 bp, 90 predicted proteins | sample 7_EtaG_FD_184080 | JGI IMG/M metagenome (GOLD analysis project Ga0208011, IMG submission 184080) | Marine viral communities from the Subarctic Pacific Ocean - 7_ETSP_OMZ_AT15161 metaG (SPAdes) (version 2) | ecosystem: Environmental > Aquatic > Marine > Oceanic | place: Pacific Ocean | collected...
ATCAAAAAATCTTTCTACTTTATATCTTCTGCTCATAATTAATATATTAAAAAAAGTGACTATTCTGAGGTTTTGCTATTGTATCTTCCTACCTGGTAGGTGCAATTGAACTACGCCGGTCACTCAACGGTATACGCATTATCATTTTTTTATTTTTTATTGTAAGTAAACCATATTTTATTTTCTCCCCAACAATTTCTTTTAACCTTAACGGTATAGTCTTTAAAAGATCTTACTTCATCTGCAAAGTCAACAAATGACATTTGATCTTCTGGATGTGCCTTGTTATTCCATTCTCTCCATTCATCTTTTAACTCATTCTCTAAATTAAATTTCAATTTCTTCATGTCTCTTTTTTTATTTAAACTTCTTTAATTGACATTCTGCTAATTTATTTTGCAAACCATCTATTATTTTTTGATGAGATTCTGCGGTAAGACCCCAAATCTTTTTATATTCCGTTTTATTTAAATCGTCAATAGCTTGTATATGCCATTGGATTGATCTTCTAAGATATTCTATCCCTTCTTTTGTATACACTTTATCAATCATGATGCTACTGGTTTTGAATTGTCATTAACTATGCGATCTACTACCTCTGTGCTTATTGCAAAATGTATTGCTTCACCACAAAAATCACTATATCCTTCAATGTCCATGTCTATGGTACCATCTGGTGTTATTAGATGAACTATTGCTGAGCCGGTAGGCCCAAACTGATCATATTGCCATTCAACAATATTATTGCCATCTAAGTCAATAGTTCCTTTTGCAAATGTTGACTCATGAATATACGTATACTCATCTCGATTAAATTGCACTTCCGTAATGTCTATCTTGAATTTTTCCATCTCTTTTTTTTATTAATATAAGGATAATATTTCACAAATCCTAATTTTTACGCAACTTTTTTTACTTTATTTTGCGATTAGCTTCTGCAATAATAATTTGATTACATCTTCTCAATTCATCTTTAATGAACCGTTTCATGGTGCGAGTTGGTTGTGGATACATTTTAGTGCAATTGCTATATTTTAAATGATATTCAAACACAAACTGTTCAGTGGTCATATGATATCGGTCTGGTAGGTACCTGTTAACTTCCCGTACGTACATGTAAACTATATTGAAAGGATTATCCATTTTACACACTGTCATGATGTTACGTCTTACGTATGGCTTGTACATACGTACTATGATCCTTCTTACTAACTTTCTGCCTAACCAATTAATTGGATGTAACTTTATATTAAAAGATACTCCTTTGAGGATTCTAAATACTATCATATATTATTCACTGTAATAAATCTTATTTTTATTTAATGTTTCTCTACATTCTGAAATAAATTTAGTTATGTATATCTCAGCTTTAGTTTTATCATCTATTTTTAATAATTGAATTGCATAATATAATGGTCCAGCTTCTGAGTGATAATTAACACTTTCAAAGCTATCATATAGTTTTTGTAAACTTTCTGTTCCCATAGCTACAGATGATTTGCTTCCAAATTCTAACATTCCATCATAGTCAAAGTCTTTTGACCATGTATCTCCTAGTTTATATGTAGTTGTATTCATTCTTTCTTGTTTGTTTTTAACACTTAACTTATATGCCATCATGACATCAATAAACATATCTTGCTCTTCTTTTGTAAAGCTGTCAATCTGTTTATCTAATTTTTCTTTTAAACCTTTCGGATATTCTGCACCATACTCATCAAATACATTGAGAGATAATTGCAAATCCGCTACATCAAATATTTTGTCTAAGTCCATCTTTTCTCTTTTTATAATAAATATCAATCTTTTAATAATTGTCGAGTATCCTTCTTTTTCCTTTTCTTTAAGATATTAAATATCTTGCGTTCTATATTATAATTCAAAATGCCTACTGTAAGTATACCTACTAACAAGACTACTATAATTATACAACTTGCCATATTATAATCCTATAAACTCTTCTTCTAACTCTAATTCTAACTCTTCAGCTATTTCTTTCAAACGATAAAATGGAGCATCTTCTAATGTATCTTCAACTTCTTCAGTTACGTCTTTTATTTCAAATCCGCACCCGTAATTGATAATAGTAACTGCTTCTTGTATCTCTTGCATTGTCTGATTTGCATTTATCCAATCAGAATCATCAAACAACATACCTTGCTGGTCTTCTTCTAAATTATCTAAAAAATCTTTTTCTGCTTCTTGATATGAGATCTCCCATCTATCTCGAACTTCATTTACAACTGTTTCTTTAACCTCTTCATTGTGAGCATACATTTCTTTGCTCCAAGGCTTTACAACTTTAATTCCGTATTTTATCATAACTCTTTCTTTTTATATTTTAATAATAAGAAAAAAATATGAAATATCCAAGTTTATTTTAAATTTATATAGATAAAGTTTACAGGATTTTGATGTTGATCTGTATATGTTATTTCATAATGTAAATGTGGGCCGGTACTTTTTCCTGTGCTACCAACCATTCCTATAGGAAAATGATCTGTGATATATGTCCCTTCTGTAACAAAATATTTACTCATATGAGCGTATAATGATTTGTAACCATTCATATGATCAATTATAATACATTTACCATAGCCATTATTCCATTCAGCACATTCAATTATTCCAGCTCCTGTGCTGTATATGGTATCTTTAATAGTTCCTTTAAGATCTATGCCTTCATGGTTAGCCCATTTATGTGTAATTGGGTCGCGTCTATTTCCGAATTTACTTTTTAATATTGTAAACTTTAAAGGCGAACCTATAGGTAAATGTTTCCATATATATTTTCTAGTAGAATCTATGTAATGTAATTGTTTATTGATCTTAGTAATGTATTGATTTTGATATTCAATTTGATCATGTAGTTGTTTATTTTCAATTCTAACATGTTGTATAATGAGTGTAAGAAATACACATATTGATATTAAAAGTGTTTTCATTTGTTTCGCATTAAATATTGAGTATGTACTTTTTTAGATACCTCTCCTTTAATCATATGCTCATATGGATCATACCACCATACAATAAATGATATATCATCCCAAACTGGTTGTACGAATATAAAGTATTTAACAATAACTTCTTCTACTTCAAGGCCTAATGTATTTTGTGGTATTGCACATACGTGCCAAAGGGTATCTGGATGTCCGGCGATATGAAATATTTTAGATTCTGAAATTAATTGTCCTCGAACCCAAAATTGTACTATACTATCTTGTAAATTAAATAAGTATTCTCCAAATGCCTTTTTCTTTTTTAAGAATAATGTACTAGTATCACTTAATGTTTCTACTAGGCCGTCTGTGTGGTAATTAAAAAATGGTTGATAATCATTTGGAGATACAAATATTCCATGAGGCACTTGTGCTGAATATATATTACATGTTAATAATGTTATAACAAATAATAATATCTTCATAAGTAGCCTTTGTATATTAATAAATATGTCTTACATATATATTATTACATCATTCCGGGCATTCCACCAGCTGGTATAGTTATATTAGGATTTTCTTCAGGTTGGTCTGTAATAACACATTCTGTGGTTAAAAGCATTGAAGCAATAGATGCTGCATTCTCAATAGCTATCCTAGTTACCTTTGTAGGGTCAATAACTCCAGCTTTATATAACTTTTCAAAAACACCTGTACGGGCATTATAGCCATAATCATCTTTTCCATCTCTAACATTTTGAACTATAACTGCTCCTTCTCCACCTGCATTAGCAACAATTTGACGAAGAGGTTCTTCTACAGCTCTTTTAACAATTGCTATACCTGTCGTTTCGTCTTCGTTTTCTCCTTTTAATTTGTCTAATAAATTAATTGATCTTACTAATGCAACTCCTCCACCTGGAACAATTCCTTCTTCAACAGCCGCTCTTGTTGCAGCTAGAGCATCATCTACTCTGTCTTTTTTCTCTTTCATTTCAACCTCAGTTGGAGCTCCAACATATAGAACTGCAACGCCTCCAGATAGTTTTGCTAATCTTTCTTGCATTTTTTCTGTTTCATAATCAGAGGTTGAAGATTTAATTTGTGTTTTAATTTGTTGAACTCTTAATTTAATGTCTTTACTTGAACCTTTACCATTAATAACAGTTGTAGTGTCTTTGCCAATTTCAATTTTTTCTGCAGAGCCTAACATATCCATAGTTGTGTTTTCAAGACTCATTCCTCTTTCTTCAGAGATAACTTGGCCGCCTGTTAATATTGCTATATCTTCAAGCATTTCTTTTCTTTTATCACCAAACCCAGGAGCTTTGACTGCAGCTACTTTTAATGAGCCACGTATTCTATTAACAACTAATGTTCCTAATGCTTCACCCTCCACATCTTCTGCAATTATTAATAATGATTTACCTGCTTGAACTACAGGTTCAAGAACTGGCATTAATTCTTTCATTGTGGAGATTTTCTTTTCACAAATCAAAATTAATGGCTCTTCCATATCTGTTATCATTTTTTCTGTATTGGTAACAAAATATGGAGATAAATAACCACGATCAAACTGCATTCCTTCAACTGTTTTTACTTCAGTTTCTGTTCCTTTTGCTTCTTCAACTGTTATAACACCATCATTTCCGACAACTTTCATTGCTTCGGCAATAAGTTCGCCTATATTGTTATCATTGTTAGCTGAAATAGTTGCTATTTGCTTTATTTTTTCGCTATTCGATCCAACTTCCTTTGAAGTAGCTTTCAGGTTTTCAACTACAGCTTTAACCGCTTTATCAATTCCTCTTTTAAGATCCATAGGATTTGCTCCGGCAGCAACATTTTTTAAACCAGCTGTAACTATTGCCTGTGCTAAAACCGTAGCAGTAGTTGTTCCATCACCAGCGATGTCAGCCGTTTTGGATGCCACTTCTTTTACCATTTGGGCGCCTAAGTTTTCTGTAGCATCTTTTAATTCAATTTCTTTTGCTACAGTAACTCCATCTTTGGTTATATGAGGAGCTCCTGATTTTTTACTAATTACAACGTTACGACCTTTTGGTCCTAGGGTTACTTTAACTGCATTTGCTAATGCGTCTACACCTTTTTTAAGAGCCTCGCGGGACTCTACTTCAAAAATTATTTCTTTTGCCATTTTTTACCTATATAATATTACGTGTTCTCCAAAATATTTATCAAATGTCTGAACTAATTCTTCATAGTTTCCAGACGTCATTTGTTCTTTGATCATTTCATCATCATAACCAAATTGTCTTGCTAATTTCATAGCTGTTCCAATCAATACAAATGCATTGCCTTCGGGTCCTGTTAGATCCATTTCGATCTGAGATTGTTTAGATTTTTTCTTTATCATTTTGTTTAACTTTAATTTCTATTATAGTTTTTATTCCAGAGTCTTTCATAATGTTATTAAGAATTACCCATTTATGTCTCATTTCGGCAGCAAAAGTTGATTCTGCTCCATATGTATTAACCATTTCCATATATTCATTCCAAAGATCATTTTCTTTTTCTCTAATGGTATAAATTAGATTTTCAATTTTTGTTTGACTACGATTTAATAGATTTAGCATAATTTTATTATTTTATTTCTTTATATATTATTTCATGAATTTTAACATTACAACATGAATCTTTTTGTATTTCTTGAAAAATGTAATACAATTGTTTATTTTCTTTTTCAATTAAAATATTTTTATTTGTTAATGTCCGGACTTCTGAGTCAAGTTCTATAACTCTATGAAACATTCCAATACATTCTTGTTCACATTTGTATTCTACCCAATGCCCTATTAATATAGTAGCCACACACACCACACATAATAGTGCCATTGTAACTTTAAGTATTGTCCAACCTTTCTTTCTTGTCATATTCTATTTCTTCTATAACTTCTGCCTCTTCAATAGTCTGAACAAACATAATATGAGTCTCTGTTCTTAACACATGATCAACATGCATTATACCTGACACCCAATATCTAACTTTTTCTTTATTTATGTTGCCATTCTGATCTACGAAGTTATGAATTGGTTCTGATCTTCGTAGATCATAATATTGGCCGTTATTCTTATATAAATTCAAGATACATCCTCCATTTCTAAAAACTTTTCATTTAATGTCTTTGATACCTCTGTCATATTCAATGGATTGATAAACTTTGCGCCTTCTCCATACATTGTGGTAAATGTTGCTTTACTCCAGCTAGATTCATATTCACATATAAAATAACTTAGTATATGAATACCTTGCTCTCTAAATCCATTGATGACTTTCTTAGTATAAATCTCTGGATCGTAATTAAAGTCTGCAACTCTGCTTGGTCCTCCGTCTGAGTAATTAACAAATATACATTCGGCTCCCTTTGCGTCTTTTATTATATCTTGCTCGATGCTTTTAAAAGCTACTCCTTCTGGAGTGCAACCAAATGTGGTTAAGAATTTAAAATATCTCTTAATATGAGACATCTTGTCATGAGCTGAATCATAAACATACATTGTTATGCAATTATCACTATGTCTACTACCTCCTATAGATGATGTACCTCTTAAAGATATTTGTACTCGTATACCAGATGTCATTGATGCTGCTTGAGCTACTGCAACGGCTGATTTTAAAGCATTTACAAATCGATTACCATTCATTGATCCTGATGCATCAATTGATATATGTATCATATAATCTTTATATTTGTCGGTAACTATTCGGTGAAATACATTAGTATTACCAAATCCTAACTGAGATAATAAACGTTTATCTATCTTACCAGTCTTAAGTCTTGTGGATTTCAATGTTCTATCAGTGTTTCTAACTTGTAACTTTCTGCCTAATTGTTTGCCTAATATAATTCCGCTGATTATCGCGCGTTGATGAAAATCATTTATTCTTTCAGATCTAAACTCATTTGCAGTTCCGTTTATATAGTCTATTGAACCATATATAAATAAATCATCCAAACTACAAATAACTTGATCATTAATTTTCTTTATAACGGTAGCTCGTGTCGATCTCATATCGCCACCATATTGACATTTATCTATTTCAACTTCTCGGCTTTCGGTACCAGACTCTTCTAAGGCTTTAACTATTTTGCCTTGAGACTTTGACAATCGGCCGGTCTTTTTAGCATCACCTTCAAGAAATTCTTTCTGCTGACGGATTGCTTTGTCTAATAAATGCTTTTGTCTTTCAGACATTCCATTAACATCAGGAGTAGGTGTTTTTTCTTCATCATTTTCATCGTTATTATCGCCTTCACCTCTTCCGGAACAATTAGAACGATCATCTTGATCTTCCTCACATTGATCATCTTGATCTGAGTCTTCTTTTTCCTCTGGTAAACCTTCTTTAATAACTTTATATACATCGCATGCCAATCTTCCAGCATCAATAGTAGTCTTAAGTCTACCAATATTTTTAAGATCAATTATGTTCCATATTTTTCTTAAATTTTCTAATGAATCTAACTGTCTATTGATATTAGTAAAATTAATAATATGAAACATATAGTCATCCATAGTTTCAGATGTCTTGTTGCCTTCACGCAATGCTTTATCAATAACTCTGCTATTGAAATATTTATCATACATTGCTTGATAATATACTCTGTAGCCAGGAGCTTTTTTGTATATTAAAAGATCAATTCTTCTGTCTTCAATCCAATTTAATAGACTTTTGACTTCATTAAATTCTTCATATGTCATCTCCATTAGCGGATCTAATCCTTGCATTCTAACAAAACTTTCCCAATCAGATTGTCTAATTAAATCAAAGTCTGTGTATGCAATATGAGAGCCTTCATGTAATGCTAATCCAACTGCAGGATCAAAATTCTTATCTTCAATCTTAGTTCCTATTACAACAGACTTACCATCTGTGTAACTATCATATCCTTGAAATGTAACTGGAATTTGTTCGCCGGTAACTATATTAACAAAGTTACTGATTGCTCGTCTAGCGGATGCTAACTTAGTAAGGTCTACTTTAGAAGATCCTTCTCTTTTAGATAAGTCAAAGTCATTGCCTAACCAAAATGAAGAACCATAATTACTTGTAAAATTCATATTCTCTTTTTTATTTATTTATTTATAATATAAGGAAAAAATCAGTAATATCCAACCAATACACTAACTTTTTTTTTAAAAAGATAAGGGTTACTCGTGCTTCCTAGTACTAGGTGTCTTTCACCCCTATCTGAGCTATGAAAAAACTCTTTATGCATTAACTTCTTCTTCTACAGTTTCTGCATTAAATATATCTTCTTCTTTTGAATCCATATGCTTTTGAATAATCTGCTTAACAAATACTCTTTCTGAGTCTGCACCTCCTGATCCATCAAAGAATGGAATAATTGCAACCTCTGATGCTTCTTGCAAAGTAAATCCATCTGCCAATAATTCACATATTCTAACTGTCATACGAGTAGACACCATAGTTGACAACTTGCCTTCTTCCGATCTCCATTCCTTTCTGGTACAGTCTGCAATGTCTGCTACTGCTGCAATAAGATTTGCTTCAATCTTTTTGCCAAATCTTTTTTCTAATAATGAAGTCTCTTGCTCTAAAGAAAGAATATCAACTTCAATAATCTCAAAACGATCCATCAATGCTCTGTCTAATACTCTAGTACTAGTATACTCTGTACCAATATTAGCAGTTGCTATAAACGATACACCTTGAGCAACTTTAATAACGGGAGCATTAAGATCTTCATCTAATCTCAAGTAACGCTGTCCTTCATCTAATACAGTCATTAATATATTCCATGCTTCTGGATGCGCTCTAGATAATTCATCTAATAATATTATTGCATTCTCTGTCTGGATAGCCTTGACGAATGCTGACTCATTGAACATTGTCTCATTGTTCTTAAAATGCGTGTTACCAATCAAAGTAGCTCTAGGATCTTGTGTGCTACCTAAGTTAAAATAAAAGAATGGACGCTTAATTGCGTTAGGCAAACATTTTGCTGCTTGTGTCTTACCACAACCTGCTGGTCCAACCATCATAATATTTTTACCTCGAGCAACTGATCTAATTAAATACTTCCATTTAATATCAGATATCTCTAACTCGGTAGGCTTAATATTATTAGAATTTTTAATTAATTGAATAACTGGATCTGCATCTATTGCTGCAGTATCGACGGTTTGTTCAACAATGATATCCGTTGGGTTTATTCTAGATGCCCTACCAGTATCTTTATCAAACTTCAATGCTTGACCATTGTCAAATGCAATGTCTATAATACTAGTTCTAAATAACTTTGTGATGTTTTTGTTTGATGATGCGTCTCTTACGATCAACCTTCCATTATTTTTGGTAATGGTACCAAATACTATTTTTTTCATAACTCTTTATTTTTTATATATTTATAATATAAGCAAAATAAATCGTAAATCCAAATTTTTAGTAAACTTTTTTTTTATTAATCTTTAGCTTTTCTCCATTCACCAGTTCCTGGATCTTTAAATTGAAGATCTCCTCCTGTGACAACTCCTTTTCTTCCTCCTGATTGTATTTTACTCCCAGGAAAAAATACTTGTATTATAAAATTATCTACCATAAAATCCGGAGCTTGTTTTTTTCCTAATACAAAATAAACATAAGGATCTCCGCCGTCTCCATCGTCTGTTATTTTACCTCTAACAAGTTCGTTTGCTATAAGAGCTTTACCTGTAGAACTATCTACATCCACATATCCCATGTTTTTATCGTAATCGTTTGAAATTCCAAAATCTAGTGTTAATTCTTCATCGCGTTTAAATAATTTAGGTGATGTAGTATGTTTATATGTCGACAGTGCTCTTTTTTTGCTGATTTCTTTCATCGTTCCGCTAATATGTTTTGTATTTGAGTCTGTTAACATATACCCTCTATCATTTTTAGATATTCGGCTTTTAATTACATCTCTAAAAACATAAAAGTCCACTAGATCTTCTGCTTGTGGTGCTTCATTTAGATTCTTGGTTCTGAATCTTCTCATGTTCTCTGCTAAAATATTTCGTTTCATTTTATTCCTAAACTTTTTTATCGTCTAATAGGATCTTTATCAGTTTGTATCGTACTCCCATTAAAGTTAAGTATGACTTTTAATAAACCGCCATCAATATTACTATTGACAACAATTTTTTCTTTCGTAAGTTTTTTTAATTTAAAATTTGATAGATCATCATCAAGACTAATGAATTCGTCTGGAGGAAATCGCATTTTAACACCGCTATCTAGTTTTGTCAATCCGTACTTATCGCTATGCTCATAATCAAAACCTGGTATCTTTTTATACATTCCACCTCTTGCACCTTCACCTTTTTGAAATATTTTTACAGACTTAACAACTAATGGGGGTGAATCAGGAAAATTAACGTTTGTTATAGTTAAATTAATGAATTCGTTTGCATCGAACATTACTTTTCTCATATCAACCTCTAGCACGTCAGATGATGTAGCCATTGAGCCCATTGCAAGTTCTGTGCCGTTACCATCAGTTACTGATACAATTAGATCTGATGTATTAACATTTATATCTGCTAATGATTTTTCAGTTATGTTTGATTGTTCTATTAATAATTTTTTTAAACGTATCATTTTATTCCTAAACTATTTTAATATAAATATAAAGTAAATCTATTTAATTAGTGTAACATGGCCGTGAGCTCTATACTTGTCTGAAGAGTCTTGTAAATTAAACTTCATCATCCATATATATACTCCTTCTGCACATTGTTTGTTGTTATAGGTTCCGTCCCACCTAGCAGAAGCGTCATACGATTCCCATATTATATTGCCCCAACGATTAAACACAATCATATGAAAGTTATGAGGATCATAACCTGCAGTAAACACCGCTCCCCATATTTCATTATCTGCATCACCATCTGGAGTAAATGTATTAGGAACCCAATAAACTAAATCAGTACACTTAGTAACTGTTATAGTATAATTAACTGGAGGACTAACACACCCACTATCATATCTAATTGCTTCTAAAATATATGTTCCGGAGTCTGACCATGTCAATGTTATTTCATTACCTGTATATGTTTCAGTAACTCCTGGTCCTGTTAATGTCCAATCTGTAGTTGTTCCTCCGCTATATGGTGCCCAATAAGAAAAGGTTTGAGTTTGTCCACATATATCTACTACTTGTTGAGCATAAGACCAACTAGAAATAAATAGTAATATGTATATGATCTTTTTCATTAGTTATGTTGTATTGGAGATAATACTGGTTGAGTACTTACTCCTATGTTAATTGTTGCGACAAATGTACATCCTCCATTTGTATATGTATATGTTATTATGTGTGATCCGGAGCCGGCTACATTAGGACAAAAGTCACTACCAACAACACCAACACCGGTGAAGACTCCTCCCGTAGGATTCGCTACCAATGGCACACACGGATCTGTTTCACAGAATGGGCCGATTGCTGTTATAGTTGGAGTTACATCATATATAAATACATCTAATAATGTTGGTATACTTTCACAACCATTAGCGTTTTGACCTGTAACTTCTACTGCATTTGGTATTAAACCAGGCGCAGCTGCTGACCAATCAACATTGATTTGATTTGTTCCTTGGCCACCGGTGATAACTCCTGGTGCTGTAATAATCCAATTATAAATATATGCTGGGTTATTAGGTACTTGATAAATTGATCCAGGTGTTTGATAACAAACTGTATCTGGATTGATTGTTGTAAACTGAGCATACATTGTGTGTGCTGCTAAAAATAAAATAAGTGTAACTAGTTTTTTCATTTGATTGTTTTTTTAATTATGACTGATGACTCCTATGGGAGGCAACGTCGGGTTTATATTTCCATTATATATGTTAAAAGGATTAAGAGTGCAAGATATATTTGAGAAACTTCCCCAAGTACCATCTCCTCCTGCTGTGACTTGTATTGTTAAATCTAATGGATTGCATGTAGTAACTACTGTAACGTCGAAACAAAATGACCATTGACAATTTGTGCCAAAGTCGCCCCAATCATCTCCTGCATCATTATTCCAGAAGAATGGATCTCCATATTCATAAAACCAACCAGGGCCAGCAACTAGTCCGGAGTTTGTAGAGGTTGTTGTTAATTGCCATATCCACTGTCCTAATGCTGCTGTTTCATTACAATCTCCAGGAGGTGCACCTGGTGTTAAATTTGTCCAACCTGGGCCTAATGTTATTGAAAACCCTTCTATCCACTCTGCGGCTACGGCTGGATTAAAATTCCATCCGTCCATTGTATAACAAACATTAACAACAGTACCAGGAGTATATCCAGTTGCTGGTGGCGGTGGTGTTAATGTAAATGATTGAATGCCATTACAAGGTTGCGAGTATAATACTCCATATGTAAATAACAATATTGTAAATAAAAATGTTTTCATATAACTTTATTATAAATATAACTTATTTAAAAAGGCCTTGTTTTAGTAGTCGGAGGCTTCAACTCCCATATGGCTTTACACCTGCGTCCCGGATTGGGATAGCATTCGTTCCTACCAAGCAAGGCCTAGTTATCATTTAATTCTTTTTGTATTAATTTTCTATTAAAATCTATATTCCATTTTAAATATAATAAATGCGTATGAAATGCACATAGTGTACATACACAAACTATTTCTATATATAAAAATCCAAATGGAGCTAAAAATAAAGAACAAGAATATGGAACTAAATATAACTTGAGTCTAGTGTTATAATATAAAGGATGCATACAAGCTATAAAGAATCCATATGCAAATATATTATGTATAACTGGATAATCTGTTACCGAAAATGCTGTTAATAATAAAAGGAGTATAGATGGAAGTTTCCATCTGTCTAACGAAAATAGAAAGTATGCAATGGCTGCGTTTGAGGTTATTAAGAGAGGTTTTAAAGGAGTATTCCAATATTGTGATATAGATTCCAATGGGCCTTCATAACTTATACAAATGAACGGAAAGATTAATGCTAAGGTAATTACTAATATTCTTAATACATAATCTTTTTTATTCATTTATTAATTCACAAACTTATTATTCAACAATATACACAAACCAATTCGGATCTTCATATGAACATAAACACTGATCAGGAAAACAAATATGATCTCCTTCTATAAAAATAGAATCTACTTGAATTTGACTACAATTATGTCCTTCTGGAGTAATTGATTTAGATGTCTTACATCCTACTAAAACTAATAAAAGTGCTAAAACTAATATTCGCATTTTTTATTTTAATAATAAGAAAAATATATCTAAAAACCAATTCAATTTAATATAAATATTGATAACTTATATTTCATTTGGATCGAATAATTTATTATAATCTTCTATTTTTATCGCTATTCGAATGTCGTCTATTGTCGCAAAGACTTCTTCTTGAAATATTTGAACTTCTTTTAGTTTTTTTGGATCTATTTCAACAAGGCCAGTTGATGAAGTCTCGTTTGCAAATCTAACAGGTATTTTTGTTTTTGGCATTTTATTTGTTTATAGTTCTTAACATTGTTCCATCTTCATAAACTTCAATCACAACACCTTTTGCATCAGGTCCTACATCCCTACCCATCATATCAATACGCCTAACGATTTTAGATATTCTGTTTCTATTATCAATCATCACAGGGCCATATATTTCATTAGCTCCATCGACATCATATTGAAGTAGTCTATAATAATTAAATGCATTTGATAAGGGACCATGGTCTACCCATTTATAATCTTGTTTAGTTGTTGAATTACCAGCTGATGGTATTTGTCCTATAGATCTATATTCAGATCCATCAACACTTATTTGTATTTCAAAATATGAGCTGTTTTGTTCTGTTGCGGTCGACCACTCTATCATATTTCCTAATTCTGGGATATATTGTCCACTCATATAAAGCATTGTAACTGGTAGGGCAGATTGCCTTGTCATTTGTGCATCTCTACATACTGATTCTATTCCACATAAATCATTTGTATTGATATGGAGGTGGTATGTTTGGTTAGCACTTGTTGGAGTAAAGTAGATAGGTGTTGTTCCTACCACCTCAACAGGACCATCATATGTATCTCTTCTTAGAGTAATCCAATCAGTTGGATTTGAAGACTCGATTGTATATGTTGTTCCAATCTCCCCACCAGTCCATGTTGTATATTCACCCGCATATTGGCAGCTGATTGTCTTAGTTGAGGTGGTTTGGGTTGGCATTGTAGTTGTGGTATAATAAGATGTGTTTGTACATGGACCTGGAATAACAATAGGTGGCGTGCAAGTTACTTCTAAATCAAATGCATTAGTTGAGCTGTAACTGTGTACTAATATATAATATACTTCTCCAATTACTGATGTCCATGAGTATGAAGCGGCTGTACCACTACAAGCAGGTCCGTTGTCATCTATACCACCAATACAAGTTAAATTAGTACACGTTCCACTAAATACTGATATTTTACTATCCCATGATGTGTTACATAATGATGCTACAAAATCATCTCCATTACCTCCAATTCTATACCAAACACCTGGTTGGCCTTGTGCGGTTCCGCAAGTAGCTAATCCATCTGTAGTTGCATTAACAGTTGTCCCTTGTGTAGTTGAATTACATGCTATACTCTCAGCACTACAAGCATCATCATTTGCTGGTGGTGTTGGAGGTGGTGGTACATTACATATCATATTAACAGCTACCGATTCATCTACTACATTCGCTCCTCCAGACGCTACTTGAGTTCCATTAACATCAACTGTCCAAGATACTTCAGATGGATAACTTCCTCCGGTTACTGATATTGTATAGCACCCATCTGCTAAACAAAAATCTGCAGTACCACTCGCACCGCTAGCTAATGTTCCAGTACCAACTTGGGCACCTTGATCATCTGCAATAGTAAATTGAGCACCATTCCAGCCATCTCCATAAGAATCTATCATATTAACAACAACTTCATTGAGAATACAACCTGGGCCTGGGACTGTACATGACACACTTCTTGTCATACAACCTCCAGCATTACCACATGCAGAGCCGGTATGTGTATAAAATCTAACAGTGCCATCATATGTTGCTACCCATGTTTGATCTCCAGTACCATATACTAATGCTACATTTGAAGAATTAGCAATTGTTATATAATCCGTACTAATTGAACTTCTGAATGTATAGCTATTTCCAGTAGTGACTGATACAACTGAATATTCTCCTCTATATCCACAAGTTGTGATAGATCCGAATCCCGAACCACAGCTTGGTGTATATGTGCTACTTGGGTATTGTCCGTAACTAGCACTAGTGCATTGTGATTTAACAAAATTAGTTAATCCAATGACAACTAAAAATAATAGCAATAACTTAATTTTCTTCATAATTATACTTTTGTTTTTGTGTTAAAATTTCTTGGAAAGCTTCTTCATATATAGTAACTAAATCTACATATTTATATTTTCTGTCTGTTTTTAAATCTTGTACTTTTTCGAAAACTTCATTACGCAGTCCGTATGCGTGAGCTTCATATAGTATTTCTTCGATATCCCTTCCTTGGGCCATAACTTTCTCCATATAATTATAGTATTAAAAAAATGTCAGATATCCAAATTTTATATTGGATCTCCATAAATATCGTAACGTTTAGTTAATTTTGGTTTTACTTCTTCTTCTACATGCATGATAGCATATAATTTACTATCTAAAGGAGCTAGCCTAAATTCAACTTTTTTATTTGTTTTTGCAAACCATGCTTCTAATGTATCTGTTAATGATTCATGCACTTGTTGTGCTTTATCATCAACTAATACCCACCTGTCGCCTGGTGGAACACGTCTTGCAATTAATTCGTTTGTCTCTATAGTTTGAGTTTCCATATCATTATAACTCCTGCCTAATGGCTAATTGCGGAAGATAAGACCTCCATATCTTTAAAACTTTTTGTTTCTCTTTTTCTGTTATAGTACCATTAGCAATCCAATCATCTAAATATTCATTTACTACTTCTGCAAATGGCAGTTTAGATTTCTTTGCTTTAAAATATAATCCTTGTATCATTGCTGGTATCTCTTTTTTAAGAACAAAATAATTCCATGCTGGTTTTTTGCCTGTGGCTATTCGGTTTCTCATGGCTTGATCACCTCGCAAATATTTTGTTTCTTTTTCATTCCAACCACTTTGGGTTGTGTGTTCTAATTCGTGACGTAATATGTCTTTTAAATGCATTGAGATAGTAGATAAATTACTAGGATAGTCTTCTGGATCTATTTCTAATCTAACTTCTATCATAGGTGGGGTGGTAGCATTATGCTTTCTTTCGTTTTCATTGAATGCATCGCCTCCATATCTAAATTCACCTAAATCTTCTACCCATTGAATTTTTAAACTCAAATAACAATCTATAGGAATAGTTTCATTTTCTACTTCTTCAAAATATGTATATGGATATGATTTGTCATTTTTATTAATAGGATCAATTGGAGGAACATGCTCTCCTTTCTTAAAATAAATTTTATCACCTGCAAATAATCCACGTGGATCTTGTGTTGCAACAAATGAGTCTTTAACAGTTTGTAGTAGTTTATTTGATAGTTCTCTTGTTAAACTATCATAACGACCTTCTACTATTAATTTACTCAATGATATCATTTTTGAAGTCTCCAATTTGTTATAGCATTTTTATTTAATGGTAATATTTCATATCCTCCAACTGTTCCTTTTCCAATAATAGCATCAAATCCATCATCTGCATATTGTTGTAATGAACCCACATTGATAAAATCCATAGTAAAATTAGCATTTCTTGCGTCTAAGACTACCGATCCTGGTTTTATTTCAAAACTATAAAAATACTTTCTTGATCCTCCTTTTCCTGGGCCATAAAAGCCAGGCATACTTCGATGAGTAGTATATAAGCCTCCTGGACCATAATCTGGACCAAGTGCTGCTTTCTTTGATGATTTACCAGGTCGCATAAGTTTGTCTACAGGTATAGCATCTTTTAAAACTAAATCGTCTACATTTAACATTTTAGGACTACCATGTTGTAGTGGTAATTCTTTTGTAAGTTTAGAGACAGTCATTCCTGTATGATATCCTTTAAATGCATCAAAAAATTGTTGTCTGTTTATTTTACCTAAAATTAAATCGTCAAGATGTCTTTGTAAATTTTTTGACTTAGGTAATTGTTTAACTACATCTAGAAAATCGTTGAATTTTTTAATTCGGCTTTGTATTAATGGTTTATTTTTTACTATGTTAGCTAGTGTTTTTAATTGTTGTGTGGTTAATTTTGTCCCGGTCGATATTGCAACTGTTATTTTGTCAACAGCTGTTTTTGTTAATCGCTTAATACCTGGTATCTCGCCGATCATCGGAAGACCTGCAAATACACCGGTAATAGCTGCATTAACATAATCTCCTTTTTCATAATATAAACGAGCTGCGTTTAATTCTAAAGCTACTGTGGTTGGTATTCTTATTCTAGGATCTTTTATAGCTAGTGAAGTAATCATTCCTGCTACTTCATAGAATTGAGGACTTGTAAATAATTGTTTAATAAAAGCACGTTGAGCTGCATTATATGCTTTTGCTCCTTCAGGAGTACTATATTGTTTATCCAAGAATCTTGTATAAGCAGTTTGTTCTGATAATATTTGCTTTAATGATATCATTTTATATAAATATTACAATTCTATCAAAGTAGTATCGTTTGGATTGATCATTATGTTGCCTTTATTAGTAACATATATTTTTTTAGAAGAACCACCACCACTTATTGGAGTTAGACTAATGGAAAGGCTTGAACCATTTCCGTTTAATCCAGAACTAGGTAAAGTACCATTGTAATCAGAATAATTAATTGCTTCTACTTTTAATGTTGTACCCGTGGTTGAAGAACCCGTGGCTTCAATAAATCCATCTGAATCTGAAGTAGCAATTATATCTCCAATATAATTATTTGGGTGTGTTTGGGTTGAAGTAATTGTAACAGTTGCCCCCGATATTGCATCTCCGGATTGGTCTACTATTCGAATTTTTTCATTGAAAAAGTTATTAGCATCAATAACAATACCATGAAACTTTGTTAAATCAGTTTCAACACTAAGTCCAAAGAATTGTAATCCGTCGTATGTTGCCATTATGCTGATCCACTTAAATCGGATCTTAATGTAATTTTTAGTTGCAAATATCTTGCACTTATACTATTATAGCTTCCGGTGTTAAACAATTGATCTCCACTTCCTGTTCCAGTAGAATTGACATATGGAACTCTTCCCCATTCAAAAATTGAATATGTGCCTGATAATGATGGGTTATTACCATATCTCATTTCATATTGATATCTTACTGGGTGGTGGTTCTTTGATCCTGATGGGTATGTAGATGGGGCAGCAGCATTTCCAAAATTTGTTGTCCACCCACAATCAATATTTTTTACTGCTTTAACGCTCCCTTGATCTATAACTGCTGTGGTTATAGAACCTGAAGGAACCGCTGAGGCTGAAATTTGAAATCCTCCTATAGAACTAGTTATTATGTTATCCCATGTTGCTCCTCCTGCTGTGTGTAAAGGGTTTGAAGAAGAATCATCAAATCCATATGCTGTTCTTGGAGCATACCCTCCTTGTCCTTGTAATGGAGCAGCTTCTGTTCTTTTATATAAAGCAGATGTAGTTTCATTTATAGGCATTGTATGAGAAAGAAAATTAAAATCTCCTGATGCTGTTATATTAGTATTAAAAGACATAGATGCTGTAATAGAATTGAATACATAATCTTTATACCTATCAAGGAAGGCCTGTGTTTCTTCTATTCCGGTTCCAGCATCGTCTAGTTTAAGATTGTCTTGAAATACACAATTATTAAAAGCAACCCCTAAAAAAGCTTGAGCTGAAAGGGCTACGGATCCGGAAGGAGCTGAAAATAGACAGTTGTTAAATAGAGGCCAATATGTATTACTACTACCTCCTCCTGCTAAGGACTGTCCACAAATATTAGAGCTTATAAATGTACAACTATAAAATTGGAAAGGTCTAACATATACAGAGGCACTATTCAAATTCATGCCAACAAATACACAATTATACCAAACATGACGTCTGCCATTATAACCAGTTGAAGAAACATTAAGTGTTGAAGTTGTTGGGATACCTTTAAAAGTGCAATTAAACCATCTTGGTCCATAATTAGTAGTAATATATATTAAAGAAGCAAAATTTACTACATGAAGATTTTTTATATTCCATTCTATTGGAGCTCCGGTTAAAGCAACACCTGAGCCTCCACCGGTTAATATAACAACTCCATCGCCTACTATTGTGGTATAAGATGGGCTACTAGTGGCTGTTAAAGCTTCTTCATATACCCCCGTACCTACTACTATAACTTGACTATTACTACCGGCTGCTTGAACTAATAATATAGCTTTACTTATAGTTTTAACGGGGTTTTCAGAGGAACCATCACCGTTTGAGTCATCTCCTTCCATAGCAGATACGTAAAAATCTCCTGATTCTATCCAATGTGCCATAATTATTTATCTTCTATTGTAAATGTTGTGTGTACCCCATTTGATATATAACTGTTTCCCCGGTATGAAAATTCAACTTGTAAAATATAGTTTGATCCTGTGTATGAGGTTTCAGTAAAGGTTCTTGTTATAGGTCTTGGTAAATTTGGGTCTTGTCCAGGGGTTGTAACTATAGTTGGGGTATTTCCATTTCGAACTTCAAATGTAAAATCATAACAATCTTGATCAGGTTGATTATCATAATCTAATCCGGTGTTATATTCTGCTCCATTTGGTAGTGTATATATTGCCATTATTTTATTTATTTATAAATATTAACTTTGTATTATTTGTGTAACTAAACTAGCGCTATACGTTAAAGTGTATAGTTTATTAATTCCATCAGAACCAGTAACTGCTATTGACAATGGATTGCCATCTGCAAATGATCCTGAATATATTATATTTGTTATTTGTTGGGTTGATCCGAAGGATTGAGTTACTTGTGTAACATTACTTCCACTATAAACTAAACTACAAGAAGTGTATAAAACTCTTGATGATCCATTTATTGAAAAAGAATTTGCATATGATGAGGTTTGAGCATAAGAACTAGAAATCATGGGGACTAATATAGTCCCCCTTGCATCTTTATACCTTGGTAAATTATCAGAGGTATCATTAAAATATGTACTTGAGCTTATAAGGGTATATCCCGCAGAAGAAGTAACATACTGTTGGTATGGTATTCCTATTGATTGGGTTACTATGCTATTATTTAAACTCATTTCTTATAAATATCCTTAGTTATTAATAGATAAATTTCCTTGTGCATCTGGTGTATTTGTTATTGCTTGAGTTACTTTAGTTGGGTTTGTTGGTGTACAATTTATAAAAGTATTATTCCCATAAAATACAGAGGTATCATCATCTACAGCTGTAATTGCTTTATTTAAAATGCTATCATTTAAAAATTTAAAAGAGCAATTAACTATTTTAGGACTTGTTGCCCCCGTCACTACTTCTATGGCCTTTTGTCCACTATAAGGATAGTCATCCATTAATGAGCAATTGGAAAGTATACTATTTCCTATTTCTATAGCAGGGCCTGTATATAAAGAATTCCAAATTTGGACTCCTTGAATTTCACAACTATCAGCTACAGTTATACATTGATCACCAGATGTATGAATTGAGCCTCCAATCATATATCCTAAAATGCTAACACCAACCCCTCCTGCATTTTCCACTACAGTATTAAATAATTTTCGTGCACTTGTTACACCTGCTCCTGCGTCTGCTTTTACTACACAACTATAAATATTATAGGCACTACAAGCAGTCCCCGTTGCCGCATAGATATAACTATTTCTAATAGTTCCATGGCTAGCTTCATATGTAGCATTACCCCCATAAGAATATATTTGACAGTTATCAATTAATCCAACTAAATACCCCGCATTTCTTATCCCTGTTTTGTCTGCCTTTACTTCTAAATTTTTTAATACTCTACGATTATGTATTAGATAATTAACAACATCAGCACTTCCTATGATTTTTCCTCCATCAATAGTTCCATTATTATCTATTGGGTAATATGGAGTATAATTTGATCCATTTTCTACATTCCATGTAAATCCGTGATTTTTTATTAATGTTCCAGCATTTTGGATATATAAAAATCTATTAAAAATATTTACACCAGTACCTTGTGTAAATCTAATACTACCATTATAAAATGAGCTCGTTACTGCTACATTATTATCACCAAAAATATCTTTTGCATCTAATGCTGCACTGGCACTATAAAATAGTTCATAACCATTAAAATTAAAATCTACACCATCTTTGAAGTGATATATATGATCTGATGATTCTGTTACATTTGTAAATAGTTGTATTGTATCTCCCGCAGTTGCTGCTTGTAAGGATGATGATAAATCTGAGTAGTAGGTATAGGATCCACTTGAATCAGTTATACCAAATTTACCTGATGGGGATGGTAAATTCGTTAATTGTGAACCATCTCCTGAAAAATAATCTGCTGATGCTGTACTTGGGAATATTATGTCTCCAGTTGCTAATGAGGCGGAGATTGTTGCCAATGAACCAGATCCTATTATTAATTGATCACTCACATTTCCTGAAAATGAAGCAGAATATCCAATTGCAATATTTCTATTTCCTGTTGAAACTCCATTACCAGCATCTGGTCCTATAGCTATATTATTTTCACCAGTAGTGAGTTCAAATCCTGATTTTCTTCCTATTACTACGTTATAGTTTCCTGTAGTTATATCTTCTGCAGCTCTATAACCTATAAATACATTTTGAGCGCCATCTTCAATACTTAAACCAGATTGCCATCCTATACCTATATTATAATCTCCATTATTATTGGAAGTTCCTTTTAATGCATCTTGACCAATACCAACATTTCCTGCTAACCCAGATCCATATCTACCAGCTGCATTTCCTATAAATACATTTTCAGTGAGACTTGTTGAATTTCCTCCTGCTCTTTGTCCTATTAAAACATTCTTTTGTGCATTGGTTATTGCTGTTCCCGCTGAGTCACCTAAAATTACATTATAATCTCCAGTTGTTAAACTAGTTGCTGTGTTTGATCCTATAATTATATTAGAATTAGCTCCTGCTTCCATTGAAGTACCAGTACCAGCTCCTAATATTACATTATCTGAATCTAATGTGAATGATGAAAATGATCCTGATATTGTTAATGAACCAGTTATTTGAGCATCTCCAGTGAATGGGAATAGAGATACAGTAGTTAAAGCGAAGGATGCAGTTTCAGCATATGAAGAAGATACTTCTAATATAATTTCATGTGAAGCGGATACTGCATAATCTGCATATGAAGCTGATGTTGCATTAAGTGGTGTAAATAATGATCCTGTTCCATCAGCAATTAAACCGCTGCCTGAGACTTGTAATACTCTCTGGTATGTGTCTTGTATGTTCTGTCCAGTTAAATCAGGAAGAGCCATTTATAACCTTATTTTTTTGCCAACTCTGTTATAACACCATGTATAACATTTGTCTTTTTTTCTTCATTAATAGGCATATGTTTACAATAAGTAGCAATAATTTTATTAACACGATCTTTTTTAATTGTTAAGTTTTCAATATTAATATTTTCTCTAACCAACAATTTCATGATATTTACAACATGATCCGTTTCACGTTTTGTTACTTGTTGTTTAACATTTTTAACCTGTACATTATTTTCTTTTATAACTTGTTTACCAGTTTGTGATTTGATTTCAACTGTAACTGATTTACTTGCTTGTATTTCAAATTTAGATTCCCATGGCGTAAAGTATGTGTCGTCTGCAATAACTTCTAATTTGATGTTACCGGTTGTAGATTCATCTAACAATCCTTTTAATTTACGAATTGGAATTTTACATTTTCCAGAACCATCAATTTTACCATTAAACATTAAACTGTAGTCTTTTGTTTCTACAACTAATCTTGATTTAGAATTAGAAAGTTTAGCGCCTTCTATTTTAATATCACATTCAAATGTTTCTGCTTTGTCTGTAAATAATTTATACATTTATATTCTCCGCCATAATATCGATGCCTAAAACTTTTTTAGCTACTAATTGAATATCTTTAGCTGTGATAGTTATATCATCTTTAATTGTTTTTTGGCCACTATATGTTTCAATTCCTTTTACTTTGCATACTAGTTTAACAAATCGTTTTTTCTCATCAGGAGTAAAATTGTCGTCTAATGCTTTAACAGGATCTTCTGGATATGATCCATCTGTTCCTCCTAAGTCAGTAACGACTTTTTCGACTAATTCAACTTCATCCCATGTATATGGATTATTATCCCATGTAAAATTTGCATTGTCCCATGTAATAGTTGTTGCCATTTTATATAAATATCATTCTAACAAATTGTAATTCCAATATGTATCTTTATTTTGATTAAATGGATTATCTACTTGTTGATAATAACAATTTAAACATAACATTCTTAAATTTTCTATTTTGTGATTAGTATTATCTCCGTCTTCATGATCTAATAATAAAGGTACTGTATCGTCATTAACTCTTTTTTCTTCATATCCGCAACAACTACATTTTTCTTTGAGTATTCCTAATGCTAATATTCTATTACGGAGTTTCCAACTAGGATATGTAGGATGTTTTCCTGTCAATATATTTTCTATACTATATCTTCCACCTGCAGCTTTAACTACGTCTTTAGTTATACCAACGCCATATTGATTCTTATGTAGCTCATATAATGTTTTGTCAGACTTAGAATCAGTATACATTCTAGCATATTTTTTATATGTAGTAAATGATACTTTTAAAAATCGAGCTGCTGCAGCATTGGATTTTGTATTCTCCATTGCATATCTAATTTCAGTTTCTGAAATATTAAGTGCAGAACGACCGATGCCGTATATATATTTATATTGTTTTTTGGCTTGCATTTTTAATATACACCATGTTTTTCTAAAATCCTTGCAGCTTCATTTGGCAGTGTACAAGTGTCATATAATTCTTTAATTAATGTATCTAGTTTACCTACGTAGTCTATAAAGGTAGTAGGGTATACACCAGTAGCTATTTGCACCTCTGTTAGCCAAGTGCTATATATTTTATATTTTTCTCTAAATTTATCTTCGTCAGTCCGGTTTGCATAATATTCTAATTGATCCTTTAAAGGCCACAGGTTCATAGGAACATTTGGATCTTTTCTACGAGTTGGTAAAATTTCGATATGTTTATTTCTTTTTTCGTTCCTCGTAATAAACTTATCCATTTTATTAATCGATCGTTCTTTTGGCGACTCGCCGGTGTGTGCGGATTTCTTTCCCATATTATTTTTTTAATTTTTCTGTCAATGTAACTATTTTACGCCAAGCATCTTCAGCACGATACACATACCGCTTAAACTTAACGATATTATGCTGTTTCCGAACTTTATCTGCTTTTTTAAGATTACGATGATATCTAGCGTGAAGAATACCAATACGCAACTTTATAAAGAATCTATTTAGGTTTTTCATATTTTCTTAATTCGACGGTTAAACCCATCTGTTGTAACTGTTGATATGCCATATCTGTTGTAGTATAATTGTCTACAAATATAGAACACCTTCTTCTATGATGTGAAATTAAGGCACATTGATATGCCTGTAAATGATTTTGATCACAGACATCCATTAGACAATCAATAACATGATCCATGGTATTATGATCGTCGTTATGTAATATGACTTCATATTTACCTCGTTTAGTTTTTATTTTTGATTGTTTCTTTGACATCTCGTATAATCGTGCATTGTTCATATAATTCAGTTTTTTCTGCGTAATCCATGCAATCATCTAGAAATTTAAATTTTCTTTGAACATCCCAATGTTCTGGCCAAGCCCACGTTTCGGTACTCATATGATTTATAGATTTGCAAAACATATCTACGAAAAAATTTTCTTTCATATTAATATAATAATAAATATACAGCCGTAATCCAAATATTAATTGATTATGAGTTTTTGTCCTGGTCGTAAAATTGAATCTTGAGAAATTTTATTTGCTTTAGCAATAGTTTTAATAGTTATTCCTACTGGTTGTTTTGCTGCTATAGAAGATAATGTATCACCAGACTGTACTATGTATATATTATTATCTGTTGTAGATTTCTTTTCTGGAGTATCAATATCGCCATCTAGATATTTTTTAAATTTTAATGCATTATTAATTCGTTTTTTTAAACTGCCTGGTTGTGGAGTAAAAACATTAATCATTAAATTTTTAGTAGTTTTTGCAATATCTCCAGTAAGACTATTTTTATATTGTTTTACATAAAAATTTGATTGTCCTTTATAGCTACCATCTGGATGTTGGTATAGATATAACCTTTTCTTTTTTATTCCTGGAATATATTTTCCTTTCCATGTATATCCGTCCAATAATTCAAATTTAATAAAATCTAATTGTGTAGTTAAACCGCTAAAAGATTGTTTAGTATGTGTTGCAAATGCATGTAATGCTTGTAAACGGCCGGCTCCAGGATCCCATTGACATAATCCATATGCACCAGTACCGCCTTTTTGCTTCCGTTTCGGGTCGCATGCGGATTCGTGTGCTATATTACCTATTAAACAAATAGCTCCATGTTTTTTAAAACCTCGGGCAATTAATCCATTATATATTTTTTCACCTCTTTCTAGTTCGCCATCTTCTGAAAAATCATTTTCTTTTAATAATATATTTTTAAGTTTTATCATATCTCTGTGTCAGGATACCAATCATCCCATTCATCTGGCTGTTTCATTTTTTCTTTTTATCATCAAGCTCCGGATGATAACCTAAATATACTTTTTTGACATCTCTAGTAGTAATTGTTTAAGTTTAAACTGGCTCATATCCACCCTCCTCATCATCTGTATCATCAAGTTGTAATCCTGGATCTGAGTCTATATCATCATCAAAATCATATGTATCAGGCTCAGCTACTCCATCTGCAGTACCAGGATGTTCATGATGATGTCCCCAAAAGTCTTTTACATCTTCAGGAGCATCTTTTGATAATTCCATTGGTTTAACTGATAATATATCTTTTATTGTTGTAGGTAAACTACCATCAGCTAATAATATGTCTTTTAATTTAATCATTTATTTAAATGTATCGCTGCTAATTGTTGTAGTGCAGCTTTTTTTGTTGAATGAGTTCCTAATAGGTCTCCATTACCTTTAGGATATACAACCCATTTATTATCTACTTTTTTAATTCTTTCATTCATAGCCTTTTTTAATTGGCTTTTTAAATCTGAAGGATGAAATTGCAGGTCCTTTTGGTCGTGCATGTTATGTGTTAAATAGTCTTTGACTTTATTCATATAATCTGACGCGAGGGTGATTTTGGCTTCAATCCATTCAGGCAAATCCATGTCTGGTGTAATCATGTCAGCTACATCTGCTGCATCTTGTGCACATTCAATGGCGCCATGTTTTGCCATCTTACCTTCGTGTTTTTCTCCACAACCACAATCTTCCTGCAATTTCATATAATGTACCTATTACTTCTTATCTAAAATTTTCATTAGTAAAATAACTGCTATTAATCCTACGAAACCGGAGTCGCCTAATGTATTGATTAAGCTAGTTACATTTCCAACAACATCCATTCCGAAGACGGCGCCTCCAAAAAGAACTTGAACTAATATTCCTACGGATAGGAATGCTAATAGCAAGTCGTTCATGTTGTTAAAAAATCCTTTGATCATTTCAAAAATTTTGTCCATAATTTGTCCTTTTTAATTAATATGAAATTTTATATAAATATCGTTATGTTGTGAAATAATGGTGTTATTCGCCTAAATCTAAGTCAGCTGTCCAGGCTTCTGTTTGGAGAATAGCCCTCATCTGCTTGTTCGTACAGGTTTGTACAGGCGATACTGACCCATTTGCGATAAAACCAGGCCATGTTTGTGAAATTGTAATATCCCACTTAATAAAAGTTAAACTATTATCTAATGAATATGTTAAGGTATCTGCAGAAGTTTCTAATACTTGATCAAAATTCACATTTGATACATCGTTTGCGTTAATAATTGCATATGTTCTAATACTCATTTTATTATCCTTTAATTTGGTACATCTGCAATATACGCGGCGCCATTTGTTAATGTCCCATCATTACTATTACCACTGCTATCTCCAGCAGTTGTTCCACTTCCTTCTTCAAATCTCCACCAACCAACTGGTGAATAACTTGCAAGTGATTTTGGTACGCCTCCATTATAAATTGCAGTAACATCACTTGCTGAAAGAACAGAGGTAAAAATGCCTGTTTCATCTATTTGTCCATCCATAACATATTGGCCATCTGCATTTCTTCCTATTTGTACGGTTTTTCCTACATCATTCATTGTTGCAGGTATAGATGTAGTGTTTTCTGTTTCCAAGTTTCCATCTACATACAGCCTAACTGCTGTTGACGGCTCAAAAACACCTACTACGTGATGCCAATTCCCATCATTATAATCTGTTGTTCCTATTGCTGAAAAGGTTGATGAGCCATTTCTAATACCAAAGATTATAACATTAGTTCCACCATATCTGTTACCCCACATCGTCCAAGACCTGTCGTTTATTGAATGACCATGTGCATTGTCTTTACAGATTAAAACATAATCTGTAGAATCTGTACTTTTAAACCAAAGAGAAACAGATAAAGAAGTTGTTATTTGCAACTCTGTTGGATTTCCTAAATCTATATAATCATTTACTCCATCTAAATCAATAGAATAGGTATTTGAAAATGATGATGCACCACTCAATCCAAATATACCTAATTTAGTTCCTATACCCATTATTACTCCTCAATTAACCATTCATTTGTTTTTAAAATTGATAATATTTGTTGATGAGTATATATGCCTACCGGATCTACTAGTTCGTTTACATATATGAATGCTGGAGGTGAAAGCCATTTGATAAGAATTAAACTAGTATCTAATGAATATTTTAATGTATTAACAGACGTTTCTAATATTTGATCAAAATCTATATTTGATACATCACTTGCATTAATAATTGCATATGTTTTATTGTTATACATAGTTTACCTTTATTATGGAACATCTTCTACAATATCCCCAGAAGCCATATTAGTCATAGTTAAATCATATGAACCTACATTATCTGTTAATGTTGGATATGTATCACCATCTCCCATTCTCCACCAATGAATTAAATTAGATTCACCAGTTAAATCGGTAGGAACTCCAGAATTATAATATGCCAAGACTTCTCCTGCAGTTAATTCAGCACTAAAAATAGATACTTCATCTATATTACCATTAAATTCATAAAAGGTATAATCAGTTTGTTTTCCAACAGTTAATGCAGAAGCAGGATCTGGTTGCATAGCCGTTGGACCGGAGTATGTTGTTTGAAGATATTGAGTACCATCTAAATAAAATATCACCCTTTGTTTACCAGTATTGCTAGCATTATAAGTCACAGCACCATGATACCATGTATCTGTGTTTATTGTAATACTAGTATTTCTGTATGCAATATTATTTTTACAGTATATATCAACTCTAGTGCTACTAGGAATAATGTCGACTCGAAAATTTCTATCCGCACCTGATCCCCATTGTGATACCAATCCACGTTGACTTGTAGTTGCTTGTGTTTTAAACCAAAACATAACAGAAACTTGTGTTGCTCCATCAAAAGATTCAAAAGTCCCAGCTCCTTCACAATAATCATCAGACCCATCTAAAACTATAGATTTTTCATTTGTAAATGAAGATACAACAGTTGCGCCACTTTGTGCAAATATTCCTAATTTAGTTCCTATCCCCATGGTGTTATCCTAAATCACCAAGTAGGTCCCATTCGTCTGTTCCGACTTTCTTAAGAGTTGCTCCGGAGTGTTGTCCTGCTAGTTTTAAGTTACCAGATTTTGAGTTTAATATAGTGCCACTTCCTGTTAAAAATGACATATATCCTACAGATGATGTTTGGAAGAATTCAAATTCCGATCCAACGGCACATGTAACTAATGAACTTGTTTGTATAGAACATGTTACATCACCATGACATCTAAAATAAAATCCTGTATTTAAACTACTAGCTGTAATATTACTAGTAACAGAACCAGATATTGGTCTTTGTAGATTAGTTAATGTAGATCCATCTCCGATAAATGTTCCACTAGCATTTAATGATCCTGTTATCTGAGAATCGCCTTTTGAGTGAAAGCCATTTTTTATTATAAATTCGTTTGCCATATCTTTTCCCTATCCAAGATTATGTTATGTTTATTCTTCTTCTGATGTCCAAGTTGGTGTGGACATTAATTCTAATATTTCAGCATGTGTATAAATCCCAATAGGGATAATAGTTTCATCCTCAATAAAGGTTGGTTCATTATTCCATTTCAAAACAAATTGGGTTAAATCAATACTTTTTCTGATTGTGTCTGGTGAAGTTTCTCCAACTTGAGTAAAATCTACTTTAGGAAGGTCGTCTATGCTTATTGTTGAATATATCATTTTTATTTCTTTATTATAAATATATGGATGTTATATAAATCTATTTTTTAATGCGTTGTAGTTGTGTAATATTTCTGTTGATGATAAGAGACGGTTGTAGATATGGGTGTTTGAAATTTTGCCATCATGATAAGCAGCAGAATTACCATGTTTACCAATTAATAAAGGATTTCCACTACTGGTATAATTTCCTGCATCTGTACCTATTAATGAATTATTTATATACAAGGACAAAGTACTGGAGCTATAAGTTACAATTATATTATACCATGTTGCAGTCGTTATTGAAGTAGTTGTTACTTCTGCACCAATACCACTACCTTTATAAGTTCTAGCTCTTAAAGTTCCACCCCCGTCAGTTATATATAAATCAAATCCTTGTGCTGACCCTAGGCTATTTTTTCTGGTTGACAATACAGCTTCATTTGTGCCTACTAAAGTATCCCATTTAACCCAACAAGATAAACTCCATGTTTGAGTAGCTAGAGTAGGCGACACCCCACAATCTACATAGTCATCAACACCATCGAAATCTATACTGCCACCATTATCACTATCAAAAATAGGTCCATTAGTTAACGTGCCATTATTTTGATTTACCGTTTGATCTTTCCATATAGTACTACCACTTACATATGAATCTGGGTTTGCAGCATCTACTGCAAATGTTAATCCATCTGTTACAATATTTGGTCCTACTATTCCACTCATTCGAATCTCCCTTTCAATGCATTGTAATTATGTAGTACTTCGTTTGCTGATAGGGCTCTGTTATATATGTGTATTGGACCTATGTTACCATTAAATGATGCATAACCTGGTCGGTTTCCTATTCTTAATGCATCTGTTTTTGATGTTGGAGCAGTTGCAGATGGACTTGTCTTTGTAGCAGTTACAGTTGCATTTTTATAAGCTATAATAGTATCACCATCCCATGTCATTGCAATATTTTCCCAAGTATTTAATGTTAATGTAGGAACTGTGCCTGATGTTTCTGAACCAGCTTTTAAATCACAACCTGTAACTATATATCTTGTATTTTGAGAAGTTGATATTTCAATTTCATATTGACCTGCTGATACTATTGCTGCTGTATTTGGTGTCTTACTAATTAATCCAGTATAATTAGTTTGGGAATTAGTTGCACTTTTTACCCAAAAAGATATTGTTAAATTACTTGCGGCTATATTAGTACTAGAATTATCACCACAATCCATATAATCATCTATACCATCAAATTGAAAACTTTTTATATCATCTGTTTCATTAAACTGAGTATCATTTTGAAATGAACCTGAAACTCCTGTATCGATAGTGTTATAAGAAAGATTTCCTGTCCCTACATAGCTTGCTCTATTTGCTGCATCCATGTTAAATACCAATCCGTCTGCTATGATGCCTGTTGTTATGCTACCAAACTTCATAATCCAAACCTTGTTTTCAATGCGTTGTAGTTTTGAAGGACTTCTGTTGAGGATAATGATTTATGATATAGTTTATAACTTGCAATATTACCGTCAAAAATTCCATAAGTAATACCATCTCCCCTACTTCCTATTTTAAGTGTATTACTATTTCCAGTATATTGTGAAGATGCTACACCTGAAGTAGTTTCTGCAGCTTGATTACCATTAATAAAAATTCTCATATAAGTAGATGGATTATAAACACCTACAAAATGATACCATTGAGTATCATCAATTGTTAATGTATGAGTTAAAGTTTTAACTGTAGTAGAATTTGAAGCAATTGAGAAATTCCAACCATTACTACTATTAACACCTAACATATAGCCTCTTTGACCGCTAGCACCAGTAGTTCCTGATGTTGTAACATTTGCTGAACCTGATTTACCTTTAAACCAATATTCAATAGTCATGGGGCCTGATGGTTTAGTTATAGTATTATTTCCACAATCAACCCAATCATCAACCCCATCAAAAACTATACTACCTCCATTAGCCGAATCAAATGTAGGTCCATTAGTTAAAGTGCCATTATTTTGATTTGCTGTTTGATCGTTCCATATAGTACTGCCACTTATATATGAACTTGGGTTTGCAGCATCTACTGCAAATACTAATCCATCTGTTACAATATTTGGTCCTCTTCTAATTCCCATAACTTATATAGCTTTTATTATTGTTTTTACTTTCCAAATATTAGGAGCTGTAGAATCGGTTATTGCTACCAACTGTGCTTGGCTTTGAGATATTATTACATCAAAAGTAATACCTGCTGTTGTTCCTATATCAGTTGTTGAAGTTTCTGTATGAGTAATAATTCCTCCATTCCATATTGACATTATATTTCCAGCTTTTGCATTTGATGCTGATGTTATAGTATAATCAAAGAATGCACCATCATATGAACTTGTACTTAAAGTACATAATGATTGAGAATTTGATGCCGATGTAGCACTTATTACTGCTGTTGTATATAATGATTGGGGTGATTTACCTATAAATACTTCTCCACTTGCTGATGCTTCTAGTACAGGGAATCCTGAAATGTCATTAGCTGTAAATAATGTTCCTGTTAAATCATCATCTACTGAGAATAATGTTCCAACACTACCGATTACATCAAATACTGTTGATCCACTTCCTATTACTGATAACGATGATGTTGGATTGGATGATGATATTATTAAATTATTTATTGTTTGTTGATAGCCGTTGACATCAGAAAATATTCCGCTCGAGCCACCACCTCCAGCAATAGCTCCGGCTAATGAAGCAGATGTAAATATTCCTCCTCCAATTGAAGCTGTTATCATAGAAACAGTTCCACTCGAACTTATATTACCTGATGCTGTTATTGGTGCATTTAATTCAATTTTATTGTTTCCGGCAAATAATATATTAGATCTATTATTAGCATCAGCTCCGTCTCCTACTATTAATGCAGAATCATCAGAACTAGAAATATTATATTGACCTATTGCATATTGATAATTAGCATTAGTAACAGTGCTTAATCCACCAGCATGAGAATAATTTCCTGAAGCTGTAGATAGATACCCAACTGTATGACTATATGAACCATATGCTAACGAGTTCCTGCCTTCAGCATGACTATATGATCCTGATGCGTGGGTTGATCGGCCTTGGGCATGAGAATAATCTCCTTCTGCTACAGTAGCAAGGCCTTCAGCATGCGATGCATATCCAGATGCAATACTGCCCCTGCCTTCAGCATGGGAATAATCACCGGTAGCGCTAGAACTAGTTCCATGGATGAATGAACCCGTTAAAGTTAATATAGAATTATAATTAGTTAAATTAGTACTAACGGGGGTTAAGGATAATGATGATGATGCTTTATTTCCTATTAAAAAATCAATTCCATGATCTACTTGTCTAGCACCAATTGTTAATTTTCCTGCGTTATACCCCCAGATTATATTAGCTCCAAATGTATCAGCTGCAGATCCCATATAAATACCAGATAAGCTTGAAGTAGGAGAAAATATTCCGATATAAGCATTTGAATTATTTTGAACCAATAATGGGGTTGTTATTGCTAATGAGCCTGTATACCCACTACTAGGTCCTACAGTTGCTGCATTAGCTGTTATATCCCCACTTGAACTTATATCACTTGATGCTGTTATGGGAGTAGTAATAGGGCCTACAAATTCAATACCATCTGTACTTATAGATATTTGATTAGCTCCATCATTAATATCTAACGTAATACCATCACTTATATCGAGAAGACTAGTATCTCCACCATCAACACGATGTAATGATACTCCTGCATCTTTTCCATCTAATTTTATAATTTCTCCAGAAGTACTGGATTGTATATAATCATGTGAAGCTGTAGTAGAAGTAATTATACCACTTGAGCTTATATCACTTGATGCTGTTACTTGTGTAACGTTGATGCTAGGGGTACCATATAAATAATTAGCATATGAAGATGTTTCTGCATATGAAGATGATACTTCTTTGATAATTTCATGTGAAGCAGATATTGCATAAGATGCCGTTGCAGCAGTACCATTAAAAACTCCAGTAAATGAACCTGTAAATGATCCGGTAGCATTTACATTAAAACTTCCAGTACCATTAAGAGTGTCATATATATTAGTTACATGAGATGCATCTACGATATTTCCGTTGGTAATTCCTGATTTATCTAATAATGCCATTATTTTTTCCTATTTTTGTATGGAAATATGTTATTTAATTTTTCTTGACGCTTATCACAACCGCAATCTTTTTGTCCAACTAATTTTGCAATTCTTTTTGATAATTGATCTAATTTAGTCGCACTAGTTATTTTTTTTATATCGTCGCCAAGACCTCTACTTTTCATATTCTATCCCATTTTAATATAATTATTTAGTTTTGATAATAATAACTTAAATTTTGGCGTTATTGGTATTTCAAATACACGCGTTCCGGGATATGTATAATTTTCTTCTGGATTCATTACTTGTTTATATCCAGTATCATCTATTCCTAAAACCGGATATGAAACGTTTTGCATTGTAATCTGTCGACTTGGTATCATTGTGCACCGATTTGGATGGTCCCATTGACCGCGGACATCTTCTACAGCATCTAGATGTTTCATTACTATATCCCAATCATTTTTATTTAATTTTTTCTTTTTGTTGATGTGTAATGCTAAATTACCTATTATTTTATCATTTTTATCACCGTCACTATGGTTTTCCATTTGAAGGCGACTCATTGTTTCTGTTTTTGCTAATTGGCTTAATCGTTCTAAATGGCCGGTATTACGCAGTTTCTTAAATGCTAAATTTTCAACAGAATATTCGCCTTCTGCTTCTAATCCGGTTTGTCTCATTTGTTTTAAGCGTGATTTTAGTCTTTCTATTCTAGGCAATATATCCATATCGCCTTTTTTCATATTGTCTATTTCGTATGCAAATGGATCAGCTTTTTTATCTATCGCATCATCTTCAATTGAAACTACACCTGCACTAGGTTTTTTTATCCATTTGTTTTTCATTATAGAAAATACTCCGGTGGATGCGTGTGGTTCATTTGTGTCTTGAGCATATAATTCTATTTGCATTCCTCTAAATGTTAATGGATAATTATTGTTCCATATACTTTTTTTAGCCATTAAATATTCTCGTACCAATGCTGAGTTAGCATCATAAGCTTTTATATCTTTATAATTAATTAAAACATGCAAGTCGATATCTGATTTATTAGTCCAATTATAATTTGCATTGCTTCCAGTTAATGTTACATCGCGGACTTGGACATCTATTATAGGAAGTAAAAAATCTGCAAATGCTCTAGCAATTTTTAAGAATTTTTCACGAAGCTTAGGTTTGAGATGATCTTCATCCCAAATCTGCGGATTCAACGTGCTTTGTGTAGTATATTCTTTAATCATATTATGTTTGAATAAATTTACCTGTTTGTTTAAATTTATGATATTTATCTATTGCATTTCTGAATTTGTCTCGTAATGGGCTTGTTTTCTCTTTTGAGTTTTTTTGTTGTCCTTTATAACCTGTAATTGATGCTGGTACATTAATTGCTGTCCTATCCCATGTTGCTTCCTTTTGTCTAGCTGGACCTATTGGTAATGGATCGACATATCCTGGTTTGTATTGTCTAATCATTTTTCCATCTTTCATTGCAACTAAATATTTACTTTCCATTCCTAGAAGCTTTTTTATTTTCCATGCATCTGGATTCACAGAACTGTCTAGCCATCCTCCAAAATTACCATCCGGGGTTGCAATTCGGAATGCGCCCTCTACTCCTTGTGCATAGAAACGGCCATTTCTTTTTGTGCATTTAAAAATATGTATACCTCTAATTTGTTTTCTCACCATGGTAATATCGTCGATATCGCTAGCTCCTGGCGTCGCTTCTCTAACCCATTCCCATCCATATTCGTTATGTGTGTCGACTAACCAATTTTGAGTATATACAATATTCTCTTCTGCATATAGACTATAACCTTTGAATGTTGATGGCATTAAGTTTTTATCCGTTAAAGCTTCAGTTTGTGGTGTTATCGTTATTCCACCGGCGGTTTCAGTTAAAAATTGATGAACTGGCTTTAATGTTTGTGCTATTAAGTCATCAACATCAGAACCAAATATTTTCTCAAATACCATATTCGCTACCGGGATATATAATGAGTTGTGTTTTTGCCATTCATAGCCAAAATCTGTTTCATCGGGATCTGAAGTAATATTTAGAAAAAAAGTTTGTACTTCATTATATATCACATTTGCTGCACCAACCACTCCGTTTTGAAGAGGCCTCCATAAGGTTTCCAGAGTTTCAAACATTACATTTTTTACCTTGCCTATGTTTGTTGCAGCACCGCCCATTAGTCCACCTGCAGCTGTACGAAATTTTAACATTGGGTCTGCAATACACATTATTAAATAATTATTATTTAGTTTAGTTAAATCAAGTCCCCATGAGTGGCCACTTCCAGTAACAGCATCTTGCCATCCTTTTCTTAAGTCTATTAAAACATCAGCTGCAATATTTTTAAAACTTTTTTTACTATTTTTAAATAGCCAATCTAGGTTATTTACTAAATTACCTTGGTGAACTCCATGTTCAGCTAACCATTTTTCAACAGCTGTTTTTCCAGTAGTAGTAGTATAATATGTTCCTTGAGTTATTGTACCTGAAAATGATGCTCCTCCGGGAAGTTTACCTGATTTAAAACTTTTTCGTATCACCTCTTCTGTAAATTCGCCGCCGCCATGCATCATAAAATGTCTTACAAAATATTCCTCTTGAACCATTTTTATAAATTTAGTAACAATTTTTTTATCTGCAAAGGATGATATTACTAGAGATAAATGTTGGGGAGATTTAAATAGATTCTTGTAAAATGCATTCCATATCTTACGTATTGTATTTGCAGCCATTTTTGATGGCATTGATATTGCTTTTGCTAGGAAATTTTTCGTATTAAAGGGCAACCTTTTTATGAGGTCGGTTAGTTCTTTTGGGTTAACTAGTTTTGTTGCAGTACCAGTAAGTTTTTTCCATAAACCGGTCAGACGCTTTCGGATATGCGCTCCGGTAAATGTTCCAGGTACGCCACTTACGCCTATTCTTCTTTTGAAATTATTACTTATATCTATTCCTTTTATATGCTTATTTTTTAAAACCAGCTTTTCGACTATATGGGTACCGCCTAATATCATATTATCTAATACCTTTATGCATTTCTGGACTTGAGCATTAGTTAATACTTTTCCTTTAAATGTCTTAATTATATCTTTTGTTTGTTCAAGACATTGAATATATTTTTTTGGATTTTTTGCATATCCCTCTTTTATTAGATATTCTGCTAAATTCATATAAATTTTTCTGCCGGTTCTAAATGTAACCGATGCGCCTTTACTTGCTATTATAAAAGGTTTTATTGCAGCTTGCAATCCCTTTTTAACTATTATATTCATACCATCGCCTACGGCAGGAATGCTAGCGGCAATACTCAATACTCCCTCAAATGTTCTGCCTCGGCTTATATACCACAAACCATTAGGAACATCAACAAATGGGCCTCCAACTATTCCTACAAAGTCTAACGTTAATTGCATGTTATCAGCAACATTTGACCAATTTACTCCCCATTTTCTTGTCTGTTGATTTTCTTGCAGCTCATACAAAACCGGAAAAGCTGTTTTAGTAATAGCCATTTCTCCTACTCCAGTCCAGCCATATAACACATCAGATAAATCACTCATAGCTTTATATCGAGGATTTCCTTTATCGATTAAACCAGTATATCCTTTCATCAATCTGTTACGTTTCTCGCTGTCACTAATTTCTTTATATTCTACTCCGCCACCTGGAGTTATCATAAATCTACCTTGGACTTCATCAGAACTATTAACTATTTCTACCCGGCCATTTTGAAATTTATAATTTACAACTTGTTTTGCTCTTAGATTAGGATTATCTTGAGGAAGTATTATTTTGGTGCCCCATCCAAACCAAATAGGTAGTGCAGCTGGAGATTTTGCTCCTCCCGGATCATAATTTAATACTAGTTGATAATATATCAGATATTGTGATTTTAAGTCTTTTATTGTTGCAGCTTCGTTTTTTGCAAAATTCTTTAAATACTCCGGAAGTCGTTTTTCCAGTTCCGCCGGATTGATTATAGTATTACCATGTGTATCAAATATAACTGGGCGTGCGCCCCACTTTCGTAACCAAGCTTTAACTGTAGTGGGTAAATTTGGTGTATCTTTTGCTGGAAAATTATAACTATTACAATTATCGGCACCAGTACATGAAGTTGCTCCCATAGACTTCCACCAATTATCTAATGTAAATCTAATTTTCTTGCCGGGTAATTTGTCAGTCTTCGGATCATATTCAATTTGATCTAATATTTGTTTTTGTTGCCCATAAAAATCATATCCAGTACTTATATCCAAATTCGGTCCTATAAGTCCAGAATATTCTGGATTTTCATAGTTTTGTAACTGACCATTTATATTCAAATATGGGTTCTGGTAAGGAGATTGTTCTGATATTAACATATTACTATATTCTTCTTTAATAATATGTTGTAAATATTGTTTTGTTGGTGATTGCATTTATATACCTTTATTATCTATATATAAATATATTTTACTTCCAAAACACCTGGATAATTAATATTGCAAAAGCCAATACCAAACAAACTGCAGTTTTCATGTTAACTGCTTCTCCTTTAAAAAACCATGTTAACGCAGTAAATGTTATAATACCACTTACAAATGAAAGTATTCGTCCTGGCCACAAATCACCATCAAAGCCCGTAACTGCATAGCGGGTTGCTGTCATAAACATCCATGTAACAGGAATTCCTAATAAGATTAATATCCATTTGTATTTGTTAAAAGAACTCCAAAGAATTGGAGAGTTCATTTGAATCCATGCTATTGATTGAGCAATAGAGAAAAAAAGTACTGCGAGTACTACATAACGAATTTGCATTAAATAAAATTTAAGAATTAATATCAGTTGAGTTAAGAAGCGTATAAGTAAAGCTATTCCCATGAACGTCTTTTGCCTTATAAGCTAAATCCATCATGTCATCAAAATCATCTGGGTCTTTAAATACTTGGCATCCTGCAGAATATTTATTTATATTATTTGCTACTTTATATGCAGAGCTACGATGAATATTTATTCCATAATATCCTTCAGTGATAGTATCATTGTCATAATCATATACATCATCTTTATTTCCATCTCTATAAACACGAACTTTTCCAGCTCTTTGGCAAAGTGCTTTATATCTTGTTTTTCCATGACCGTCAATTTTATATACTCCATTGTATTGATCTGGAACTAATATAGCACACCCTCTTCTGTTCATCGGATGATTTATCCAATATAAACCTGGTTGAGTAGTTGCTGGCCAACAATGGAACTTCCATTCTCCATTGATTTTATATGAAAGTGTGATATAATCATCATATTTGTTAGTTATTTTTCCGTCTTTATCTGGACTTCGAACTCCTACTAGATTAAAATTATAATCTCCATTTTCAAACCATTTATATCCTTTAGATTTAACTGCTTCTTGAATCTGATCTAGAGTATACATATGATTTTCATGCATTAGTGCTTCATATGTTTTAGGTCCTACAATTCCATCTACATCTAAACCATTTTCTTTTTGAAATTGTTTAACTGCTTTTTCTGTTTTAGTACCAAAGTCCCCATCAACCCATATGCCTAATGCTTCTTGAATTTCTTGAACATGCTCTTTTTGATTGCTACCTATTTTAATTATCATTATCTTTCACCTTTATGGCCATCTACTTTATCTAGAATTTTGTTGAGTACTTCTGCATTTATTAAACCTGCAATAGATGCATTTTTAAATGCACTGATAAGTTGGAATATTATAAATGGAACAATCATTGTTTCACTTAGCCAACTAGTTCCAGCAAATGCTTGCTCAACTACTAATATAACTGCTAATATCATCCACCACACGCATAATGTACGTAATACCGATAAAGCTTTGAATGTTTTAAATCCTTCTCTTTTCATTCCAGCAACACACCCAAAAAATCCATCTAAAAGTACTACACAACATATTGCTAAGAATTGTTCGAAATTAGACATTGTTAAATTTAAAAAATACGAACAGATAAATCCGCAAGTAGTACCAATACCTAATGAAATTAAAGCGCTTGTCTTCATTTTATATACTCATTCCTAGTTTATAAAGAACATTTTAAATAAATATAATGTAAATAAAGTTAATCTAGATTTTCTTTTAAAATTTTTAATACTTTTATTAATACTTCTCGTTTTTTCTTCAAATCAGCTAATACAAAACCATCCATATGATTTCTAGCTGACTTACCTGTACCTAACGTTATTGATTGGGTTATTCGCATTAATTCTTTTTCCACGTGTTCTATTATTGTCATGTAATTATATCTTTTATATAATTTAATAATTCTTTTTGTGGAATCCAACCTAATATTTCTGTTGCATCCTTATTTTCACATAATGTATCTCTAGCTTCTCCAGGCTTTGGTGGTTTGTATTCTGGGGTGATACCAAACATCTCAGCTACTTCATTTACAGAGTAGTTTTTTCCTCTACCTAATTCAAAAGCATGTCCATATGATTTATCTGTGTGCATTGCTAATAAACCATCTACAATATCATCTACGTGAGTAAAATCTCTACGTTGTTCTCCATCTCCATATATCTCACAAGGCAATCCTTTTTCAATATTATTAAGCCATCTACCGATTAGTGTTGTATATCCTCCTTCAGTTAATTGGTGTGGTCCATAGACATTATAGAATCGAGCTATAGCAAATTTGAGTCCATAATTCACTTCAAACATATGCAAAACTTCTTCTCCAATCGATTTGCTGAATGTGTATGGATTACTATATAGACCTACATGGTGTGAAGATGATCCTGCATATATTAATGGAATGTCTGCATCTGCACAAATCTTTGCTATTTTCATAGTAGCCATCGCATTTGTTTCAAAATAATCAAGTGGTCTTTCGAAAGATGGCTGTATTCTAGCTATTGCTGCTAAATGATAAACTACATCAAATTTGCTCCAGTAAGAAAAATGTTTATCTTCTAGATATCGTATATCTTTTGGAATGTATGTAACACCTAATATGTGATTTGATACTAAACCCGTTGAATAATTATCTATACATGTTATAGAATGGCCATCAGTAATCAATCGTTTTATAAGATTAGTACCTATAAAACCAGCGCCTCCAGTTATTAAGATTTGCATATTATTAAATCATTTTCATATGTTTGTAAACTATTAATTGTAATTTTTAAATTACTTAATTCAAATTCTCCAGTTTCCCCACTGTCTTGTAATATTTCTGATAGTTTAGCTATTATTTCAAAATCTTGTCTAACAAATCTTGTTGCATCAATATTAACGAGTATATTATTAGGTATATGTCCATTTGCTATATAGTCTGCATTAATATTTTCAATTGGCTGAACTTTTTTTATTAAATCAAACTTAGTATTAGGTTGTTCTTTTAAAATATACCTATCAAATCTACAATCGACATAAATTGTGTCACACCAGGGCTCTAATTCTCTTAATAAATTTATAGTACAATTTTTTATTATAAAACCTATGTTATACTTTGGAGGAACAATGGGTTTCATATAATGATCATGTTTACAAAAATGTCCCCATTTACGTAAAAACTCTCTAGTAGACTTAGCATTTTGTATTAACCATTCATCTGTTTCTCTGTTTTTCATAAACACTTCACCATTAGGATTACGTTTTGCTCCGTCTGCAAATCTGCTACCTCTACATGTCATATGATAAACAAAACCTTCCCATGTTTGAACAAACTCTACTCCATTCAAATGGAAACGATTAAATATGTCCGTATCTTCTTTTGATTGTGGAGCAAATAAAATATCATGGCCTCCTATTTGTTGAAAATCTGTTTTCCAAAATGCCCATGGTGCAAATATACCTTCTGTTGTATTAGGTGAATAATATTTTTCTTTTGTTTTTTCTTTTAGATGTTTTAAGAGTTTATCTTCATCAAACTCCTCAGGCTCAATGCCGCAATCTAATAATACTTTTTCTGGTCCATCCGGATGTAATGGTGGTTCAATTCTAGTAAGTGATACTATTCTACTCTCAACTATTGGCTCTTCTGGGGTACCATACATATGTTTTTCTATTGCATCTAAAGCACCAGGACATAAGTACATATCCGCATGGTAAATCATACAAATATCATTTGTAGCTACGTCATTAACTAATTTATCATATAAAATAGTATGACCTAAACGAGTTGGTCCGATGTTTAAGATGGCTTTAAAGTGTGAATCTTTTTCCATCATGTCTTTACACCAATCCCACGTACCGTCATTTGAAAAATCATCAGCTACACATATTTCTACTTCATGATCTCCTTGATTTTTTCTTATAGAATCATAAGACCATTTTAAATATTTAAGATTATTTCTTCCTGGTTGTATTAAACTTATTTTCATTATTTTAAAACTTTTTTCATTTTGTTGATAAATACTTCTTCATTGAAATATTTTATATAATTATTCTTTGCATCAATAACACATTGTTTATAAAAATCTTTGTCTGTTTTTAATCGTTTTGCTAATGTTACTGCTTTATTTAAATCAAATTTATCTATAGATAATTCTGGTTGACATAATCTTTGAGGATCTGATTGAGCATATCCAATACATGGTATTCCCAAAAAGGCACAGTTCAAAGAAAAGGTTCCAGCTGTTACATTAGGCATTAAGTGTACAGCATATTTATATGACGATAATATATTCATCCATTCATTAAATGTAACATGTGGTAATAAATTAATAAATTGAGATTCATTTTCTACATTCCTCATTTTTGGCACTGAAATAGGCACATCAAATTGTAATGCAGTTATATATGAATCAAACCCACCATACCATGCATTACAATTTCCTCCGATCATTACTTTGTCTTGTTTAGGAGTATCTAATAAATGTTTAAAATTATCTTCTATAATTAATGTAGGTATTGTTTCTATTTGTTTATCTTTTCCTACCATTCCTTTAAAATAATCAAAATCTGTTACATTTTCTGTTAATATTGCATCTACTTGTTGTAATATGTTATAATGATATATTTGATGATGCAATGGCATTTGTTGATATATCTGTGCCGTTGCTTCTTGCATAAACCAAATTTTATTTGCATATGGCCGAAGTTCTTCTACTAATTTTGGTTTATTCTCATATAAGTAGTTTCTTAATTTATCTGTTTTACTTATTAATAATATAATATGATCATATTGTTTATCCAAATTAAAATTATAAAAACAATAATGATCTGCCTTTAAAGCACAAAACTGCGCAAATTCTGTGCGCATGTGTGGATGATCTCGTTCAACTTTATTGTTAAAAGGCAATTCTGATATAAATGCTATTTGTTTATCCATATAATTCATTGTATGCTTGTTTAATAAAATATTCAGAGTCTCGTTTTAATGGATTTGTTGGAATGGCATTAAAATGATATACCCAAGCTTGTTCATATAAATTTTGTAATGAATCACCCCACCAGGATTGTCCAAAGTTTAATAAATTTTTACTAGACATATGATGCAAATTATATGTTGATGGAAATATTTTTAAGTCTACATTTTTACTTTGCAATAAATAATTAATTGGAGTTTGATCTGTACCTAATCCTGATTTTTGTTTTTCACAAAGTATACTTTTATGTTCTCTGTAAAAATCAATAATTTCATCAAATAAATGTTTATGAGATTCATTAACTATCTGAAACCCGCCATTAAAGTATATTCCTCGATCTAGTTTATAGTCGTTAAATAAATCTTTATAATGACGTATCGATCGGCCTGTCCATTCCCAACAACCCAAATCTAATACTCCTACATATTTTCTTTCTGTATGTTCAAAGAAATTTGGCGTATCTGGGTGAACTATTGTATCAGAATCAACCATTAATATTTGATCATAATTTATATTGTTATGTTCTAATATTTTAAATAAATAATATCGTTGCCATGGAATAGTCATTTCATCCCAAGTATATAACGGAGTATCCCAAACTAATACTTCAGCATTATGTTTTTCTGCCCACGATTTCCATGATTTAATACTATATTGATATGCATGATGTCGACCGCGGCCTGCGTCAATTGCTGGTATAAATACTATATTTTTTTTCATATCTATTTATTTTTTATAACAAAAAAATTTCGTTTTCCATTAAAAGTATCACTACTAGATTTATCAGGAATATTTTCCAAAATATCTAATATTTCATATTTGTTATTAATTAATGTTTTATATTCCTCAAAACTTGCAGCAAAGGGGTCCATAGGTCTTGAATTACCAATATCATCTTTTGTCCATTCTATAAAACATAAACCTTTTTTACTTAAACAACTCATCCACGCATCTAAACATTTTTCAGGGTCATAACTATGATCAAATGAATTAGAATATATAAAATCAACATTACCCAACCATTCATCTTTAACCTCATGAAAATCCCACTCTATTGTATTAGGATAAGTTTGTGAAGCATGATAAGCAATTTCTGTACCTATTACTGTTATTTGTTTTTGTATTGAAGAAAAAGATTTTATGAAGATTTCTTGTTCTTTTCCATTCCTAGTCCCATGACACAATCCGAATTTAGCATCTGGGTTATATGAATGAATATAGTTAACTAACCCTTTAATAGAATAAGCATCTACCCAACTATGTGTTTTATGTTTGGCATTATAACCTTTAATTTGAATATCTTTATATTCTTTGTAATCTTTAAATTTATGTATTTCCATATTTTTTTTCCATTTGTTATCCTATTCCTTTCCAGGTTGCTCCATTATTAGTATAAAAATGATTACATTGTTGATTTATACCATCATAATAATAGTTATAACCTTTATCTATTATGTCTATTGCCCAATATCTATCTTCTTTACCTGCATATTGTTCTGGCATTGGATGATCTAATAAAAACTGTTTATTATAAAAACAAAATGCATTATGTAAAAATTGTCGATCTTCTATTTGTGAATACATATTTTTAATACGAGTTTTTTTAAAGTGACTCCAAATATATCTTTTTGTTATTTTTTTACCTTTATATATAGGAATTTGTTGACCGAAGACAGCTACATTTTCTTTTAAGTCTGACTGTATTTGTAATAAGTCAATTTTAATAATTTGTGCATGTGCAGATAATATTAAGACAATGTTATTGGTAGCATGCTTAACACCTAAATTAATTGACTTACCTGGTGTATAATCGTTAATAGAAATAACTTTAATTGTAGTTCTATCTTTAAATAAATTTACTGTCCGTAAAGAGTCATCAGTAGAATTATTATTCACAATTATAATTTCAGGTTTTTTAAAATGGTCTAAACATGATTGAATTGTAAATCCAATATATTTATCTTCATTTCTATTTCTAATTATTATACTAATATTATCCATTAAATCTCCCTGCATAATTTTTTCTAGAATCTAATTCTAAATCATTATATCCTATACCATGATCAATCATCATATCTTTAATATAAGAAATATATTCAGACAACCCAAGAAGATCTTTTGGTAATATAGCAAATTTATTGTCTCTACCAGGAAGATTATTATCAATCGTGAAATGCTTTTCAATTACTTGTGCTCCAAGTCCAATAGCTATTTTTGCTGATTCTATTCCTTGTATATGATCACTATATCCTACATGTTTATGAATTTTCTTTAAATGTAACATTTTTGGTAAATTTGCTATAGAATAGTTACATGGATATGTTGAAACGCAATGCATTAAATACCATTTTGCATTATCGCCGAAGAACTTAGAACTTTCATGTATTTCTGATAATACAGACGTACCAGTAGACATAAATACAGTTTCAAAGTGTTGGCCGCAATATTTAATTAGATCATGATTTCTTGATTCAAAACTAGGTATTTTAACTTCTGTACATCCTAACTCAATTAATAATTTAGCGTCTTGTATACTAAATACAGAAGATAGAAATTTAATTCCAATTTCATTACAATAATCTATTAGTTCAATATGATCTTGTTTTGAAAGTTCGGCTTTTTCATAAATTTCTCTTCGTCCGTCGTTATCCCAACTTCCTGGTTTAAGTCTGTCTACTGACCATGTTTGATATTTAGCGTATGTTGCTCCATTTTCTTGAGCTGCTTTAGCCATTTTTTTAGCTAATTGAATATCACCACAATGATTCCATCCTATTTCTGCTATTATTTTCATTTTATTTTATTTTTAATTTTGCTTTATCTAAATCTTCTTTATAATGTATATCTGTTGCATCGTCTTTGATACATCCTATTCTTTTACTTACATGACCATTTACCAGATGATTATATTTAAAAACTCTAACAGATCCACTTCTTTTAAAATTGGGTTCTATAGTAATAAGATCATCATAATTATTTTCAATCATATAATCCACACAATAATCGAAAGTGTGTTCTCTATCTGGATGATCTGGTTGTAAACATACTACTAAATCATATTGATCAGGGTTGTTTTCTAATATATCAATATACACATCAGTTACTTCTGCATCTTTAAGTAAATGTACTGGTCGTTCTATAAAGGTTACATTATTATCTTTTGCTATTTTTAATACTTCATCACTTTCTGAAGAAATAACGATTGTTGGTTTATATTTACTTTGTTTAGAGTAGTCAATTGAATATTCAATTAATGTTTTATTATGTATTTTTTGTAGATTTTTTCTAGGTAATCTAGTTGAATCTGTCTTTGCTGGTATAATTGCTAATATCTTCATAATTTATTTATTGCCCATTTAAATGCTTTGGATTGTCCTTCATAAGTCATTCCTCCTACGTGAGGTGTTACGATAATATTTTCTCCCTCATTCATCGCTTTGATTATAGGTGATTTAGTTAAATCATCAAACTCATGTTCTATCACATCCGTTCCATATCCGCCTAATTGTCCTAATTTTAATGCAGCAACTATATCAGTTTCTTGAACTATCTCACCCCTTGATGTATTTATAATATAAAGATTTTTTTTAGAAAAACCTAATAATTTCTCATTTATCATATATTTAGTTTCATCTGTAACATGTACATGTAAAGATATGACGTCAGCTTTTGAAACCATTTCTTCTAAACAATTAAATCCTTTCATTACATATGGATCATATACCATCACTTCAGCTCCGAATGCCCTACAGTAATTGTACATCATCTTACCCAATCTTCCGTATCCAATAATTCCTATCTTAAGGTCTTTAACTTGTCTACCCATAAATTGAGTATAATCCCAATTGTATTCTGATACATGTTTCTTTCCTTCTGGAATTTTTCGTAATAAGGACATCATTAACCCAAATGCTAATTCTGATGTAGAAGGAAGTTCGTTGATAAGTTCCATATCACGAGTCAATGAATATATTTCAATATCATTTTCTTTACAATAATTAACATCTATATGATTCATACCGGTCGAACATGTATTAATTAAATTAACGCTAGTTCTTTGTAATAATTCTTTATCAATTTTAAAAGATTGTTGATTTGGATTGCAAATTATAGTATCAATATTTTTCTTTATCAATAAAGACTTAACCATGGACTTGTCTGGGTTATTTTCTAAATAGAATGCTTCACCTTTGGATTCTACCAATTCCCTGAGTCCGGCGTGGTGAGATATGGGTGTTACAACTGCTATTTTCATTTTTTAAGGTAGTTGGCTTTTGATTATATCGATAATCTTAATGGAGGTTTAGAATATAAAATTTTTTGGTTTTTAGGAATTTTATCAATTCGTTTTTCTCTTAATGTATATGGTAAATTAAATCTTGCAAGTCTATACTTCGATTCTATATGACGCAGTATCATTAAATGTGGGTTTATTTCGGGTTCATAGTGATATATTTCTTCACAATACCAATCCATAGCAGACACTGTTCCAATAGCTAGCGTATCATTAATTCCGCCACCACAATTTAATCCGTCTGGTATTGCAATACAGTTATTATCTAATATTTCTTTTAGAAATTTGTGTGTCATAGATTTTTTAAATATTAATTCTGTTCTTGCTCTTATAACTAAATCATAATGTTTATTAGACTGTTTTCTTAATTCATTACATTGATATATAGAATATAATTGACAACTCAGATTATGTGGCGACCATTTGTTTTTAAATTTTGATCCTAATCTTTTTCTTATAGCACATATTCCTGGGTTATCAATTTGGCTTTCAATTTGTACATCTGTAATAGGAATTATTTCATTAATTTCTGTTAAATACTCTGCAACTGGGTCTTTTAATTGTGGTTCGTGATTTTTATATATTGATCTATTGACTTGTTTTCCTCCACCAAGTCCCCATTTATCATCTATTATATCTTTCTCTGTTTTCCATGTATGAATGTATAAATCTAAATCTATACCATCTATATCAAATGTTTCTTTAAGGCTATTAAAAGACTTTTTATATTCTCTTAACAATCCTGATATTAATAATGCAATTTTCATTTTAGTTCTCTATATTGTTTAATATAATCACTACACACACCGTTACAGTTTTTTAATGATCCTATATAACCTAATTCTGGTAATACGCATATACTATTATAGTATAAGATTTTTTTTGGGTAAGTCCAAATAAATTTTTTAGAGGTTAATGTAAAATCATCATCTTGATGCCAAAAATAATGAATATTTTTATATTTACTCATTTCAGATAATGCTTTGCCATTTTTAGCATGACACCATAACTTAGTATTCATTAAATAATTTACATCTATCTTATACTGAGGAGTATCATGTCCTAGCCAAAATTCGTTTTCATACCAAACGTCGATTTCTACATTATATCCTAAATATAATGCTTTTTCAATATATTCGGGGTTATTTTCCAAATTTGGATTTTTTTTATCTATGTTACCTCTATGTGATATCAATATCATCTTGACAAATTCAAATAGCATGGCTTATTATTATACATAAACTCATGGAATTGTAATTCAAAAGTTTTTCCATTTTTTGGCCAATATTTTTTAATATTTTTAAAACCACTTAAATGTTCCTTATCATCAGTTGCCCAATGTGACCAACCTAACCAATCATAATCTTTTCCTCTACCACTTGCACATAACTTAACAGGTATTTTTTCATAATCTACATAATTTCTTATAAATTCAAAAGGCCTATACAATAAAAATGGTGTCATGGAATATAATATAGGTATCTTTCCATCCATGGCTAATCCGATACCAACTCCCATTAATAATTGTTCTGCTGCTCCAACGTTAATAACCCTATCCGGATAATCAATTCTGAATTTATCAAAATGATTATAACCTAAATCGCCGGTAACAAATACTATATCTTCATTTTTGCCCATCTCGTTATATAATAATGGTACAAATGCTTTTCTTACTCCACTCATTGTAGTTCCTTTATACCTTGTTTATATTCTTCTTCGTTCATTATCATATAATGTGCGTTTTGCCCTTTAAGGAATGATAACATATTTAAGTTCGTTTTGTGTATTTTTATAGTTGGCAAAAATGCTTTTAATCTTTTTTCAAGAGTATCTATATTAATGGGATCATAGCATGCCCAACCATTTGCATTACAATGAACTTCTATATTTTGTATATTATGATCTGCTATAAATCTTAATGATTCCCATACTGATCCTTCTGCACACTCTCCGTCACTTATTGTCACATATACTTTTCTTTTCGGATTTGCTAATGCCCTTCCGACGGCTATTATTATACCAGAACCTAAACTACCCGTTGAACAATATATGTGATTTTCTTCTTCTCTATTTGGATGTCCGCCATGTCTTGTCGCTAAATCATCAGCATCTATATGGTCATAGTAGTATTCTAAAATAGTATATAATGCATATGCAGCATGGCCATTTGATATTATAACAATATCATCTTCTTTTTTCTTTTCAAATATTTCGCACAATATATCAACCATGGTAAAGCAGCTGCCTACGTGCTCTTCTTTGTGATCATATAATAATTTTAATAATCGTTTATTTATTTTACGTTTATTCATCTATATTTATCTCCAAATCTTTTGGCGTTCCTAAAATTAAATGTTTTGAATTTTTATCTATACCAATTTTCCCACCATCTTTAATTAAATAATTAAAAACTGGACAAATATAAAATTCATTTTTAGTTCTATTATTATCTTTTATCATTTGTTTAGTATATTTAACAAAATCACTTCCTTTCCTATAATAATATAATCCGCCTACTGCGTAGTTACTAATAACTTCTTTTTCAGCTGCATTTGTCACATACCCGTTATTATCTAATGTAACATAACTATGAGCTGGACTATCTGAATTAAATACTACAACCATGGCATCATATTTTTTATCAATTTGATTTGAATCAAATTGAGGCTCGAAATAACAATCTGGAGTAAATATTACTAATTCATTGTTATTATCTATATATTCTGCAACTAACATGCATGTACATACAGCTCCTTCTGTTGTATAGTCTATTGAAGTAATATGAATATTATCTCCGAATTTGTCTTTTAATATTATATCTATATTAAATTGATCAATATGTTCCTGTCTTACAATAAAAAATAAATTGCAATTATCAGTATTTAACGATTTTAGAGCTTTTTCTATAAGATACTGCCCGTTAAAATCAATTAGTGGTTTTGGCTTTTCATATCCACTATCTATAAATCGTTGGCCTAGGCCGGCAATTGGTAAAACTACATTCATTATTTGGACTTCTTTTTTTTTGTTGTTTCATTTTCTAATTTTCTCTGTTGTAATATATACGTTGTATTTGAATGTGCATATTCAATACATATTTTTATATCTTGATCATTTAGATGTTTATACATAAAACTAGCGGCAAATATATCACCAGCCCCTAATACGTTTACATTTTCTAATATCTCATTTTTTACTAAAACTGATTCTTTACCATTAGATGAATAGCTGCCTTCTGGATAATGTAGTATAACCCACCCTTTAACTAGTTTAGCTAGTTCATCTATATCCATAAATAGATCTTCATCAGAAATAAATAAAAAATCTATTATAGATAATAATTCTAGATTTTTTATTTTTCCGGATGTTATATCTGCAGAAATAATACCCTCTTCAATGTTATTAACAAATGAAACATTATCTAACTGATTTATATACATTAGATGATGCCATTTTGATTTTGATACATTAATAGTATTTGTTGTATGCAAATTTAACTGGCCTCTGCCTACCCTGTTCATATTTTTTTTATCAACTAAAATAATAGCTTCGCCTATAGCTGTTGGTTTTAGATCGATAGATAGAGAAGAATCTGTTGATATTAATGCATCCCAGACATTTCCCATTGCACCTATAGTTTTATGATTAGTAAATTCAGAAAATATTTTATCAATCGTTATATGTCCATATAATGCTATATCATATTTTTGAAAACTTGGCATTAATTTCCTTGATTATTAATTAATAAATTATCTATTTGATCTTGTTGTAAATATTTACTATATACATGCTTCCAAGAATAATAACCTAATATATGTTTGTAGACATTTTTTGATAATACCGTATGCTTATTTATATCAATTGATCCTACATCGATTATTCTGAAATCACTTAAGTCATTATTTACTAATATATTATTTGCAGCTCTGTCATTAAAAGCTAGACCCGTTGCTTCAGTAAATTTATCATATTCCGAACATATGTCTGAGTATAATTTTTTTGCTTTTTCTATATCATTTAAAAGAGTCATATATCTATTAGCAATTAACTCACACATAGACTCATCATAAAATATTTTATTTTGATGTGTTATTAATAAAGGATACCATGAATTATAATATTTAGTTGTAATAGAATTTTGTGTTATTTCTAAAATTTCGATTATTTTGTTATTATCATTAGAATAATCAATAATATCATTTCTTTTATTATATAATTCATTTGTATTGGAAATATTTCTATTAAGATTTATTATGAATTTATCTCCACTTATTTGATAAGTACCTTTTTTACTAACATATTCCATTAATTTTTCCCTTTAATTTTTGTGTAAGATTCTTTTATAGCTTCGTAGAATATATTATATTCAGGTCTCCACATATCTAATCTTATATTCTTAATATGAATATGTATTTGGCCGTTTGCGTTATCTTCGATAATTAAATTTTCATAATTAGAATCTGTATCTACATCGCCAAGAATTTTTTTAATAATATGTCCCATTTTATCTTTTTCCTCCGTTTATAATTCCAATACAGAATTTTTTAAACTCTTTATATGTAAAATGTAACCGTATATTACATCTTCCTGGAGCTCCTAATCCTAAATGTATATGTATAGGTAGATCATCTCCAATATTATCTTCAATTATAATTAAACTATCTTTTTCTGGAAAGTCTATTTTTCCTTCATATAATTTTTTAGTTATTATTCCCATTACAACCGGTCTATAATATTATTTATTTGTTTTAAACTGCCATTTAATAAATGATTAACTATATCTGTAGCTTCTGGTAGTACCATTTCTATACATTTAGTTAACTCCGGTATATCTGCTATCTTCGCTAATTCATTAACTCTTTTTGCGTGTTTATCTTTCCATTGTCTATTTTTATCTAATGTATTTCGTAATGTTAATAGTGTCATATCACATTCGATACTTGGTATATAATATTTTATATTATCATGCTCATTGAGTCTTCTAGTATCTAATACATAATCATTAAATTTTTTAGGAACCGTCCAATATGTACTAAAATTATTATAAGGACTTTTAAAGTATAATGAATTTTGAAGATCAATTCTAAAATACCCCAATCCTCGGTTACCATCAGGTAACCAGGTTTCTCGATGTAAAGATGTAAAGAATGGGTTTAATAACATTTCACACCATTCTGCAAATCCATAATTTGTTGGGCCGCAAATATTATTATTTTCAACAAAATATTTTTTACATATATTTACAGTTTCTTGATAATGGTCATAGGACCCAAGCATATCAATATCTTTATCGGGCATTATTGGTAATTTTGAAAATCCTCTAAATATAACATATGGTATATTTTTTGTATGAATTTCATCTAAAAAATTAAAAAATATTTTACTGTGATTATTCATTAACTCATTTCCTTACTTGTTAACTCTTGCTTATCTAAATCAGCAACTGCTGTTTCTGATGCATCTGTTATCCATTTTTTATTAATAAATATATCATATAATTCAACTAACACTCCTTCTCCACCGTTTGATTTTAATGTATATAATGAATGCTCTTTAATAATATTGGGAGCATCAGATGGACAAAAAGTAATATCTAATTTTTTGAAAATCGATAGATCAAAATAATCATCTCCTATAAAGGATATATTGCTAGGATCTACATTATATTTTTTAGAAAATATATCAACATATCTAGATTTGTCTAAACTTAGATCTTCATTTCTTGAACAATAAAAATCTATATTTCTCTTATCAGCCATTGGTTTATTAAAAATATCTCCAGATAACATAATAACTTGTATACCTGATGCAATAAATCTTTTTATAGCAGTAAAATCTTTACATAAAAATCGTTTACTTATTACATTATGATTTTTATCATAAACTTTTGTTCCATCAGTTAATACTCCATCTACATCTAATATAAGTAACTTTGGTAAATTTATTTTTTGTATCATTTTAATTAAAATTTATCTATTATTTCATCAATAACATCATAAGTTGAATATGTTATTTTAAAATTAAATAATTGCTCAGCTTTTTTTGTATTAGCAAATCGAACTAATATCTCTTTATAATCACCAAAAATTTCGGTCCTAGGTTTAAATATAATTTTAGATTTTGAATTAGTTTTTTTAACTATATATTCTGCTACTTCTTTAACTGTTGTTTGTTGATCTGTTCCTAAATTAATAATTTCATTATTACATTTATCAAAATTATCCATAACTTGTTTTAATCCTATTGCTATATCAATTGCATGAGATATAGCACGTGTCTGCAAACCATCTCCATGTATAATTATATCTTTATTTAAAAGTGCATTGTTAATAAATAACGGAACATGCCCCCCAGACCATGTTTTACTGGCACGATATGATGAGCAACCAAATATTCTAACTACAACTGCTTTTAATGTAGATTGTTGTAGTTCATTAAATATATGTTGCTCTCCATATAGTTTAGATAAAGCATATGAATATCTTTCATTAGTAGGAGGACCTATTGTAATTGGCTCCTTTTCATCAAAATTTTCTGAATTTCCATATACATCGGATGTAGATGTAAAAATTAATTTACTTCCGCATTTCTTAGCTTCCTTAACTACAGATTTAATCATCTCATAATTATCATCTAACACAACAGAAGAATTAATAGATTGATTTACTGGTTTTTTTAATGACGCTAAATGAAATATAACATCATATTTTTCTTTCCATAATGATACAAATTGAACTTTAGTTACTTTAAAATTAAAATTAATATTTTTTGCTGCAGCCATTAGATTAGAGCGATTGCCATGTGAAAAATCATCTATACCGGTAACATGATGACCTTCAGCTAATAATATATCACATAAATGACTGCCAATTAATCCTGCAGCACCAGTAACTAGTATTTTCATAAATTATATTTAATATATTATATAATATTTAATTTATTAGAATTATCCAAATGGTATTGATTAATTATATCAACAATTCTTTTTGATGTATTACCATCCCAAATATTTGGCTTTTTAAAATTAGTTCGAATAAAATTATCAGAATTAATTTGATCAATATCAATTAATTTATTTCCTAATGTTAGTGTAATTAAATGTTCAGTTGTCGGACGTAATGTTAGTAATGGTATATTTAAAAACGCACATTCGCACTGAACTCCTCCTGAATCAGATATAACTCCGTTGCTATGTTTTATACAATTTATAAAATCTAAATAACCTAATGGATCAATTAATTTTATGTTTGAATATGTATTAGTTATATTATTTTTTAATCTAGGATGAGCCGGAATGATTACTTGTTTATTTAGATTATTTAATTTAGTCAAAATATTATGTAATGTTTTTTTACAGTCGACGTTAAAGGGACGGTGTAAAGTACATAGATAATAATCTGTATACTTATCATTTTTTGGTAACATATCAACTACATCGTGAAGTGTATCGATAGCAGTATTACCTACTAATTTTATTTTAGTTTTATCAACATTATTTGATAATAAATTATTATATGCACTCGGTTCAGTACAAAATAATAAGTCAGAAATACTATCTACTAATATTCGATTAATTTCTTCTGGCATTGAATTATCAAAACTTCTACAACCAGACTCAATATGAAAAATAGGTATATTTAATTTACTTGCAGCGAGAGCTCCAGCTAAAGTAGAATTAACATCACCATAGACTATTAAATAATCTGGTTGTTCTTTTGTTAATACAGATTCTATTTTAATCATTGAGTTTCCTGTTTGTTCTGCGTGACTACCAGATTTAACGCCTAAATGATATGTAGGCTCTGGAATATCTAATTCTTGAAAAAATATTTTAGACATTTTATAATCATAATGTTGATTTGTATGAATTATAATATTTTTACAATTATGTTGTTCTAATTCTTTAATTACAGGTGATGCTTTTATAAAATTAGGACGAGCTGCTAGTATGTGTGCGCATTTATAAGTCATATGTTCGTAATGGACCTTTAGTTGTTACATCATGATTAAAATATTCATAAATTAATGTGCCTTTATAATTTTCTTTGATTGGTTCGAATGTACTAAATACATTTTCATATTCCCACCCCCATCTAGATTTCCATGCATTAAAATTAGAATATTTACCAAAATGATATTCATTACCTTTTTTAGCACTAAGTGCTGAATTAGCATCTATATTATATTTTAATTTTACTTCTTGTTGATTTAAACAATATAGATGTGGTAAAACTACTAATGGATAATTATTATAATTTAATTGCATAGCTACATCAGGAAACCATAAATGAAATTGATAGTCGGTTGTTGGAATAACATGTTTGTTCCAAATTTTTACATTTATCCCTATACACATCCATGCTGGAAATTCAATACAAAATGGTTTATTCCATTTATCAGGATTATTTACAGCTGTATTATTGTGTTTCGGACTAATCCATCGTTTTGTTGGCGATTTTATTCCTAAATGTGATAATCCTATCATACCTAATGGGGTTTCATTGTTTAAATATTTTTGATAAAAATCATAACAATATTTACCTTTGTCTAAAACATTAAAACCTATAGCACCAAATTTATCTAAAGAATCTTTAGAAATTAATTTGTTTATTTGACTAAAAAAGTCTGTTGTTAAAGGAATAACATCATGTTGAAAACATATAATATATTTACAATTAGGTCTATTTTTATTTATCCAATCTATAAGAGTTTGCGTAGCCATTTGAACTCCAGTAGATTTATTTTCTAAAAAAACAATATTATGTTGATTACAAATAGATTTACCTTTTTGCAATTCTTGACTGCAAGAACCGTCGTCAACATTTATAAATTCAAACCCGTCAAAATTTATATGTTTAAGAACCTCTCCTTGTAACATATCGTAATTGTTCCTAGAAGAAACGTATATAATTATATTATCTTTCATAAAAACTTTTTAATATTATTTAACATGATTTTAGTCGAATTAAAATCAATTCCTCCTTCAATTGTATTTTTAATAAAATCATGTTTTGTTTCATAATTATCTATATATGTTATTATATCATCTGTTAAATTAAAAACTCCATCATAATCATGAAATGCTCCAATTTGTCCAGAATTTTTAATAATAACAGTAGGTATGCCTAATTGTATTGATTTAAATGTTAATGTAGATGGCGCAGATATTACAAATTTACTTTCTGCTACTAGTTTATTATCATTAATTGTATCTACTATAATTTTATATTTTAATGTTTTTGGTAATATAGAACGTAAATATTTAACATTACGATTATAATCTAATTCGTCTGCCCTACTTTTTAATTTAATTGCAATTGGTAAATTATATATATTTTGTAATTTTTTTAAATTAAGTTCTTTTATAAATTTGTCATTAAATACTATAGGAAATGGGCTTTTGCGATTTCCTAAAAAATTTACAATAATTAATATATGTTTTTTCTCTAAATTTTGATATAGTTTTAATATATCATTTGATGGAATTCCACCTAAAAGACAATGATCATATAATTTTTCTGTTTTTCCAAAAACAAAACATTTGTCAAATGATATTTTATGTGATTTTTTTACGTGCCATGTTTTATCTAAATTCCAATTACCATGACTACATGCAATCAATGGACATGATTTTAATAAATAAATGTCCATTAAATTAGTTTTTTGAGAATCGCGATTATCATCACTTATTATTAAATCATATTTTTTAAAATTAATTTTTTTAATCGATCTATTTCCATTATATTTATTATCAAAATAATGTAAGTATGTTTTATCGAAATAGTTTCGTAAATCATAGTCTCCTACCCATCTATGTCTAGTAGAATCCATTTGATATACTTTTAATAAATCAAGTTTATAATCTTTAGATAAAAAAGGAATTATAGGATATATTCGTTCACCTGTTCGATATTGGGATGTTATAAATAATATTCGTTTCATTTGTGATTCTTTATATCAAAATACTGATTGTGTCTAATATCATCATGAATATACTCAAAATCAAAATTATTTTTCCAAGCTGAATAATTAAAACTAAGTTGGTCTCTTTTAGAACCATATTTAATTTCAGTCCACCAATCTTCCATTACTTTGATTACTGATGTATTATTATGCGCACGGTATAATATACCACTTGACAGTAAACCATTGTCTTTCGGATACCCTTTACTAAGATATCGGTTCATTTGTTCTTTGATAATATATGGATTATCCTTAAATTGTTTTCCGGGGACTTGGCCTAATGCAAATATTGCATTTGCTTCTTCATATATACAATTTCTTTTATCATAACATTTGGTATGATCATATACTTTCATCTTTATAGGTGTAATTTGTTCTAAGAACTCGCCAACTATTTGAAAGTTACCATCTTGCCAAATAGAATAATCATATTCAGGAAACCATCGATGAGGTAATATTTTATATTTTCTAGCAGTTCTCGTATTATCTTCATATAAAGGGAATATTTTACGAATTTCCCATATTTTGCTTTTAATATCTCTATCAGTAAAACATACAAAATCAACGCCAGGTGGTTTTACAAGTGGTTCGTTGAGAATATCATATCCTCCAATAATTGCTGTATATACTACTATTTTCATAAATATATTTCACTTTTTATATAATTAGATCCTAATTTTCCACGTGGAATAGTATATGTAGGAGCATAGTTTGCAATAGTATCATTAACACCAGTTTGATTTCCAATATTAAATTTAGCTAACGATTTAATAAATAATTGAATTCGTATATTAATATATCTCATATCTAATGCTTTTTGGAAATTAAAACAATTATCTTGTTTAGATGTCCAATAAAACATAGGTAAATTATATTCATCTAATTTTTGTTGTATTAATTCTTGATTTTCATTATTATATCGATTGGAAATCAATAATGTACCAAATTCTCCTTTGCAATGATCATTAATTATATTTTTTGCAAATTGTTTTTCTTTTTCTGTCCAATATATTTCAGGTTCGATATCTTCAAAGTTATCAAATTGCCAAAAACGTAATATTTGTTCTAATAATGGCATATCTTCATCTCCATTATATATTCGATAATGATCGTTAAATATATCTCCATCAAATGAATCTATAAATCCATCAACATATGGATTATTATCAAAAATAGTATGAACTACTTGAAATGGATCATTCCACGAAGACCAATTATTTTCTAAATGTGCAAACATTTGTCTTAATAATTTTAGACTTGGAATCCATACTTTACAATTAGGATATTTTTCTTTTAATTTACGAGGCATTGCTGAAATAATACCCCAATCACCTAAACCAAAACATGTACGTAAAATTATAAAATTTTCTTGTTGTAAATATTCATCTGGAATGTATGATGGAGATGAAGTAGGAAATCCTAATTGAGTAACGTCGCCGGCATTAAAAAGTTGATTATTATATGTTCTCCAAAATAGTGGCATATTATTGTAATGTATTATAATAGTTATTTTGCTGTTCTTGTCTTGTAATAGTTTTTTCGTGTATTAAACACCATTCTTTATCTGTAGGTAAATGTGATATAGTTTTATAACCTTCTAATACTTCATGTACCTTATTTTTCCATTGTATTTTGCTGTTATTTTTATATATTCTCCATTGATAGTCCGGAAAATTTACCCAGCCATGTTCGTTTACTCGCCATCCCCATTTATCAATATGTTGTTGAGTAAGTCCCTCTACCGTATTAATTCTTGGAACTAATAATACATCTACATCATTTTGTTGTAGAACTTGTGGTAAAATTTTAAAAATATATTCATTAGGTAATTCGTCTGCATCAATTTGATAAATGTAATCTCCTTTACACATATCCGTTAATCGATTTTTCATATTAGCAAAATGACCATCAAAAGAATAAAAAAACCAATTAAATTCGTCATTTATTGAATTTTCTTTTAAAAAAGCTTCTACTGATTCTGATCCATTTTTACTATCAAATAATACTATTACTTCATCATTAATTTGTTTATTCGCGACTAAATATGGTATTAAACGTTGGATTTCTGTTAATTCAGTACATACCGTAACAGCGTAACTTATTTTCATATTTTATGCTTTTTGTAAATTAGGTAATTTTAATTTTGGTAATTCATTTGTTGATTTTAACTTTGGTAATTCTAATTTTACTTGTTGCGGAATATCTGATACATTTTGTTGAATCATATTAATAATATCTTCATATGATTTAGATATATGTTGTTTAGTAAAATTAGATCTAACAAAATATCTTTGCCGTTTTGCTAATTCAGACCATTTTTTATAATTTTTTAAAATGTCTTCAAACATTTTACTAGCATATTTATAATCTACAGAAAACCATTTTGCGCCTTTAATAAGAAATTTATCTCTAGCAGATTTATGAATTGGGGTTAATTGACCTGGTAAGGCACATATAAAATCTTTTTTGAGAAAATCAACCTGTCCGGAATAATGTGGAGCGAGTATTGGTTTTCCTATAGAGCTAAATTCTAATAAAGGCCGGCCAAACCCTTCTGATTTTGTAAATGAAACCATTGCTTTAATTTTAGGGTGATTATATAATGCATTCATTTCGCGCGTAGTTAAATCTCCATGTAATAAATATACTGACGGTAATTTATTATTTACAAATAATTTAGATATTTCGTTAATACGATTTTCTATATCTAATCTATCTGATACAGAATATGTAGCTCCGCTAGTTTTTAATATTAAAGCTGGGGTATTGTTTTTATTTTTATATGTATTAAAAAAGCAATGTAATAACCCAGAAAGATTTTTTCTATCTTCTCCTAAATATCCTTTTAACCAATGTCCTACACATAAAAACGCTTTAGACTCTTTTACTTGTTGATCGATAACTGAGATATTTGTTGTTACATTTTTATTATCATATAATGTATCATCAAAATATTCAGAAATAACTTGTATATTTGTTGTTATTGGTTTATTATGTTGTTTTGCTGTATCTTCAAATACTTTCTTCGTAAAATTACTAGGAACAATAGTTATTTGCATTTTATTTATATTATCAATCCATTCAGGAGGACAAATATCTCCTTCAGTGCCAGCCGTAACGCCGATATTATATTTGCCGACGGGTTGAAATTCATTGGGTACTGTAATTTGTACCCAAATATCTGGTTGTGATGTTAGTGGTAAAGGAATTATCTGGGCTTGCCACTCGGTTGGTATAGGATATGTAAATGGTGTATGTCCCCATGGCATGGATAATAATTTAATGTTCCAATCATTTGGTTTTTTATCAAAAAAATTACTAATAACTTCTCGAGCGTGATGGCCATAGCCACTTTGTGTAGCAACTGGTGATGATATGATTACTGTTCGCATACTATTCCTAAATTTTTATATTTTTTTGGTGTTACTTTATTTAATGTATATCTTAATTTTGGTTGTTTTGGTACTTCAAATAAATAATTAATCATTTCGATCATTTTATTTCCCATTTGTTGTCCGGTTAATCCATTTTCTAAACAAAATGATCTTCCAGCAGCGCCACAATCTTTTCTAACACCACGTG